>ERZ1643249.1362-NODE-1362-length-24737-cov-5.554939_pt1 | contig 24737 bp, 21 predicted proteins | sample MGYA00579263_ERZ1643249 | MGnify/ENA primary metagenome ERZ1643249 (study PRJEB29033, sample SAMEA4952264) | chicken gut metagenome | biome: Broiler Chicken; feature: Gastrointestinal Tract; material: Caecum | place: Ireland | collected 2018 | study: Broiler...
ACAAGGGCTATGCCCGAAAAATAAAAACCACGTGCTTTGCACGTGGATGATTATTCGGTATTTAAAAGTTTGACCTTATTCGCGTTTTTTTACTTCCTATTGACAAACGCCCCTTATTATAGTAAAATATTTATTGATAAGGGACCGTTTCGGGGGGATCCATATGAAGAACATCGCCGTTGTGGAGGACCAGGACAGCGCCGCGGAGCGCCTGATCTCCTACATACATAAATACGCCGAGGAGACGGGGCAGGAGTTCAACGTCGTGCGCTTCGGTTCGGGCTCCGAATTTCTCCAAAATTATAAAGCCGTCTATGCCGTCGCCTTCATGGACATTCAGATGCCGGGCATGAACGGAATGGAAGCGGCGATGCAGCTTCGCAGGGCGGACAAGACCGTCTCCATCGTCTTCATCACGAAGATGGTCCAGTTCGCGCAGAAGGGCTACGAAGTGGACGCGGTCGGCTTTCTCGTAAAGCCCGTCAATTACTTCGACTTTTCCATGAAATTCCGCAAGGCGCTCGACATCTATGTGATGAATGAGGACCGCGGCGTCACCGTCACGCTTTCGGGCGGGATGTGCCGCATTTCCACCGACAAGCTCATGTTCGTCGAGATCATCAACCACCGCCTTTACTATCACCTCGTCGACGACGTCATTGAAATGACGGGCGTCCTCTCGACCGCGGAAGAGGAGCTCCGCGAATTCGGCTTTCTGCGCTGCAACAAGTGCTATCTCGTCAATCCGAAATTCATCGTCAGCGTCAAGAACAACAACGTGCAGGTGGGCAACCACGTCCTTCAGATCAGCAGGCCGCGCCGCGCGGCGTTCATGGCAGAGCTCGCCAACTGGTTTGCGGGTGCAGGGGGCGCAGGCGGAGGCGGCACAAAATGAGCTTTTCAGAAGTCCTCTCCGTCTATGCGCGCGTCATCCTCGAATTTTTGTTCGAGCTGTACGTCTTCTGCGTTCTCGTCACGCGCAAGCTCGAGCGCTCCCGCCTGTTTTGGCTGAGGGCGTTTGGCGGGCTTGCCGTCGTTGCGGGACTTGCATTCGGCGTCGCGTGGTTTTACGCTCTCTTCGGCTTTACCGTGTGGGGCAGGGTCCTTGTCTACATCGTGCTGTTTCTCGTCGTGTGCCTGCACCTTCGGCTGTGTTTCGAGGAATCCTTTTCCGTCATCCTGTTCTGCGGTTCGCTTGCGTACGCGGCGCAGAACCTCACCTACAAGCTCTTTCTCTTTTTGTGGGGGATGGGCGAACAGGCACGGCTGTACGACAATTGGAACGACCTGTTCGAGCTATACTACCGCCTCATCTACTACGGTTTCTTCGTGCTCGCGGCGGCGGCGGCGTATTTTCTTTTCATCCGCCCGCTCATCAGCCGCCTGCCCAACCGACAGCTCAATTTTCGCATGCTCACCATCTCCGTCGTCGTGCTTGCCGTCACCGTTCTCCTGTGTTCGGTGGAGGACATCTTTTTCTCCTTCCTGAGCGATTTTCGCGAGGGCAGGTTCGAGGAGTTCACCTACTTTGTGCTCTGGCAGACGGGAAACCTGTTTTCGGTCGTGTGCTGCGGCGTCGTCCTTCTTCTCATCTCGCGCACGCTCGAACAGAGCGATCTGCAGCGCGAAGTGGATTACCTTCAATACGCGATCCGTCAGAGCAAACAGCAGTACGAGATCTCAAAGGACACGATCGAGCTGATCAACGTCAAGTGTCACGACATCAAATACAAGATCAACGAGCTTCTCGCCCGCCATGCGAACATCTCGGAGGACGCGGTCAGCGATCTGAACGAGAGCATCTCCATCTACGACACGAAAGTGGAGACGGGCAACGAGCTTCTGGACGTCCTTCTCACCGAAAAGAGTCTTTACTGCGAGCAAAACGGCATCACCTTTTCCTGCATGGCGCACGGGGAGAAGCTTTCTTTTTTGGAGAGCGGCGATCTCTATTGCCTGTTCGGCAACATCGTCGACAACGCGCTGGAGGCGGTCAAGGCGCTGCCCGAGCGGGAAAAGCGCATCGTCAATCTTGTCGTCAAGACGAAAAACGACCTGCTCATCGTGCAGGAGGACAACTATTTCGGCGGAGAGATCTCCTTCCGCGACGGGCTTCCCGTCACGACAAAGGCGGATTCCGACTACCACGGCTTCGGCACGCGCAGCATCCGCATGATCGCGCGGAAGTACGGCGGCGAACTCACGACGTCGGTCACGGGGGATATCTTTCACCTGAACATCATTTTCAGCATAGAAAAAGCGGAAAACAGACAGATTAAGTAAAAAAAGTGCAATTCGAGAAACGCTCGTTGACAACGGGCGTTTTTTTGTTATACTGGAGGTGCTTATGAAAGTACAAAACATTTTCGGATCTCTTTTTACAAAAGCGACGGCTCTTCTTTGCGTCGGCGTCCTGTTCGGCGCGGCGGCCTTTTCTGGCTGTGAGATCACGCAGCCGGGCGGGCAGGACACCGTCAAGCCCGGAACGCCGCACGAGTCTGTGGCGGGGATCCCCGACCGCTATACGGCGGAAGAGGACAAGATCCTGCGCTTTTCGCAGGCGGGTGATCAGGGTTTTTATTCTGCGAACGGCTATAAAAACGGCTTTCCCTTCAACTGTTACTGGACGGATGACTGCACTGTGGTCGAGAACGGCGTGATGAATATGACCGTTCAGAAGCAGGGGGACCGTTACCTGGGAGCCGAGCACCGCTCTTATGCGCACTTTTCCTACGGTTACTATTCGGTCAGCATGAAGGCGGCAAAGTGTTCGGGCGTGATCTCTTCCTTCTTCACCTATACGAACAACCCCTGGTGGGACGAGATCGACATCGAGTTCCTCGGCAAGGACACGACCGCCATCCAGCTCAACTACTACACGAAGGGCGAGGGCGGGCACGAATTTCTCTATTATCTGGGTTTTGACGGGTCGGAGGACTTTCACGAATACGGTTTCGACTGGCAGCCCGATTCGATCACATGGTACGTGGACGGAAAGGCGGTGTATCGCGCGACGGAGAACATCCCGACGGCGGCCACGCAGATCATGATGAACGTCTGGAACGGCGAAGGTGAAAAATTTGAAGAGTGGTGCGGTGCGTTGGATGAATCCGCGCTCCCCGCTACGGCGCAATACGAGTGGGTCGGCTACAAAGCCGCGCAATAGATCGGAAATTCATTTGAGGAGGAAAATATGAAAAGAAAGACTTTTGCTTTGGGAACGGTCGTTCTGGCGCTCGCGATGGCGGTATCTATGGCATTCGCCGGCTGCGCGCCGAAGGAACCCGGTCTCACGGACGAAGCGCTCAAAGGCGAGACGCTTGCGGACTTCACGCAGGGCGAGGCGGATTCGTTCATCGCGTCCGACGGCTGGACGAACGGCTCGGTGTTCAACACCTACTGGACGGCGGACAGCGTCACGTATGCGGACGGCGCGGCGCACCTTCGCATCAGCGAGAACCCGAACGGCTCTGTCACGACAAACGACCAGTACTTCGGCGGCGAGCTGCGCAGCACGCAGTTCTACGGCTACGGCGACTATGAAGTGCGCATGAAGGCCTCCGGGAAGATGGGCACGGCGAGTACTTTCTTCGTCTGCACGGGCGACTACGACTACGATGCGGAGGGGAACCCGAATCCCTGGGACGAGATCGACATCGAGTTCCTCGGCGGAAAGCGTCCCACCGAAGTGCAGTTCAACTATTACGTCAACGGCGAGGGCGGGCACGAATATTGGTACGACCTCGGCTTCGATGCGACGAAGGACTTCCACAACTACGGTTTCCGCTGGACGGAGGACTCCATCACCTGGTTTGTGGACGGAAAGCCCGTCTACAAGGTGACGGCGGACGGGGATACCGTTCTTCCCTCCACGGAGGGCAAGATCCTGATGAACTACTGGTGCGGCACGCCCGAAGCGGAAGGCTGGATGGGCGAGTACAGCGATCCCGGCGACGAGAGCGCACAGTATCAGTGGGTCAAGACGACGGCGCAGGGCCGCGATCCCTATCCCGCACCCGGTGAGGGCGACGAGGACGAACCCGGGGATGTCGAGCTCTTTGAGGGCGACTGGAGCGAGATCGCGGCGGTCGAGCCCGAGTTCGTCGCCAGCGAAGGCAGCGCCTATCAGGTCACGAACAGCGGCACTTCTTCGAGAGTGACGTATGAGGGCGTGAGCGGCAACTCCTGGCACAACGTAAAGGCGGTGCTCAAAGAGGAAGCGGCGGACACCAACTGGGTGCATCTCACCCTCAAAAACGACGGAAAAGAGTCTGCAAACATCCGCGTCAACGTGCGCAGTGCGACGGCGGCGATCAACTCCTACGGCCTGAGCGGCGGCGAACTGCTCAAGACGGCGGACGGCACCTTCATCGACGTCCCCGCGGGCGAGACCGTGGAGATGGAGATAAAGTTTGAAGGCGTGCTCGACAACATCGAGCTGATGATCGACTCCGCGCGCCAGACCGCGACCATCCATTCGGGCGACATCACGGTCAGCGACATCAAATTTGCAAAACAGGGCGAGATCGTCATTCCCGAAGAGCCGGAAAGCAACAACGACGGCGTGACGATCAACGGCGAGAAGGTCGTCTTCGTCGGCGACACGGGCGGAAAGCTGTACATCATCAACACGGATGCGGAGACCAACTCCATGAACGTGACCTATTCGGGGATCGCGGGCGGCGGCTATAAGAACATCAATGCGCCGATCGCGGCGATCGCGGGCACGCACAGCGAGTTTACGATGAAGGTCACAAACAACGGAACGGAGTCGATCACTCTCCGCGTGGACATCATCTCTCAGACGCAGATGACGGAAAACACCAAGGCGTGCAACGTCTCTGCGACGCAGGACGGAAACGCGGTTTACACCGATCTTGTGTATGGCGGCTCTGCATTTACCGTTGCGGCAGGCGCGACCAGCGAGATCAAAGTGATCTATGACACGACCAAAGGTCCGCAGACGCTGCAGTTCATGATCGATTCCAACATCTACAACGACACCGCCACGCACAGCGGCGACGTGACTTTCTCCGAGCTCGCGTTCGGCGGCGAGGCGTATGTGCCCGACGAACCCGGCACGGGCACGGAAGAGCCCGATCCCGATCAGCCCGGCACGGGTACGGAAGAGCCTTCGGGAGAGGGGACTTCCCTCGCGTTCACCTGCAAGGAAGGGGTTTATACCATTACCCCCAACAACATTCCTACGGAAAGCCTGAACGTCAAGTACTCCGATCTGGGGGCGGCCTCCTACGAGACGATTTCTGCTGCGGCGGCCGATCTTGCGGCAGGCAAAGACACCTTTACCATCAAGATCAAAAACAACGGCACCGAGTCCGTCATTATCCGCGTGGACGTGCTTGGCACCGATACGGTTGCGGGCGAGAACGGCGCGAGCACGGCGGCGTGCAACGTCTCGGCGGTGAGCGTCGGCGGCACGGAAGTTTACACCGATACGGCATGGGGCGGTTCCTTTGTCACGGTCGCGGCGGACGAAGAGGTCACGTTTACCGTCACCTATAACGGCGAGGGCGCACACGGCGCAGTCAAGGGCATCAGCGTGTTCATCGATTCCTGCAAGGGCGAAGGTACCCGCAGCGGCGATGTAACCCTGAGCGGATTTGCCTTCTCGAAGGCGGAAGCCTAAACAAACGGACGGAGGGCGGCAACGCCCTCCGCAAAAAAAATACGGGAGTGTTTTATCGGAAATGAGTAAAAAGAAATTTGCGATCGTCACATCGATCATCGCCGTCGGGATGGCGCTCATCCTCGCCTTCGCGATCACGGTCAACGTCCTTTCGCTGACTATGTTCGACAACATCTTCGAGCAGGCGCTCGGCAAGACGGCAGACAGCCTGAAAGGGGACACGCTGGGTGCGGATACGCAGTACAACAAGAGAGCGTTCGACGGTCCCGCGGAACTCTATGAATATGAAGAGGCGCTGTGCGCCGAGATCGCGCAGGAGGGCATCACCCTTCTCAAAAACGAGGACAATGCTCTCCCGCTCGCAAAGAACACGACGCTGAGCCTGTTCAGCCATTCTTCGGTCGATTTGGTCAGCGGCGGTTCGGGTTCGGGTTCGGGCAGCTTCGAGCTGACCAAGGACCTCAAAGCGGGTCTGGAGCACGCGGGCCTCAAGGTCAACGAAAAGCTGTGGAACTTCTACAAGACGGGCGCGGGTTCCTCCTCCTCCTATTCGCGCGGCGACGGCGTCATCAATTACGGAGAGGATCTCGACTGGCGCATCAACGAGTGCCCGCTGGAGAAGATCACGGCGGACTCCTCGCTCGTGAGCAGTTTTAACGGCACCGTTGCGATGTTTGTGCTTTCCCGCACGGGCGGCGAAGGCGGCGACGAGGCGCGCGACATGGCGGCGTTCGGCGGAGAATCGGGGCAGCACTACCTCGAGCCTGACAAGACGGAGCTTGAGATCATCGACTACCTCAACAAGAACTTCGACACGGTCATCCTTCTCGTCAACTGCAACAACGCGATGGAGCTGGGCTGGGTGGAAGATTACGCCAACATCAAGGCGGTCGTCAACATGCCCGGCGCGGGCAGAACGGGCGTCTACGGCCTGGGCAATATCCTCACGGGCCTCGACGAGGAGGGCAACGAGATCTCTCCTTCGGGCCATCTCGTGGACACCTTTGTCTACGACAATTTCTCTTCGCCCGCAATGCAGAACATGGGCGACTTCCGCTACGGCAACACCGATTACTATTACGTGAACTACGCCGAAGGGATCTACGTCGGCTACAAGTACTACGAGACGCGCTACGAAGACGTGGTCACCGACCGCGAAAACGTGGGCAATTACAGCTATACGGATACCGTTCTGTATCCCTTCGGCTACGGGCTTTCTTACACGAGCTTTGTGTGGAGCAACTTCGAGATGTCCGCACCCGATGAAAACGGCGACATCACCGTGACGCTGGACGTCACCAACAACGGCGATCGCAGGGGCATGGATGTCGTGCAGGTCTATGTGCAGTCTCCCTACACCGAAGGCTACGACGTGGTGTACGGCGTGGAGAAGGCGTCTGTGTCTTTGGTCGGCTTTGCAAAGACCGGTTACATCGAACCGGGCAAGACGCAGGAAGACGTGACGATCACGATCAACCTCAAGGACTTCACCTCTTACGATGCGAACAACGCAAAGACGTACATCCTCGAGGCAGGCGATTACTATGTGACGGCGGCTTCGGACGCGCACAAGGCGGTCAACAACGTCCTCGCAAAGAGGGGGTATTCGACGGCAAACGGCATGGATGCGGAAGGGGACGAGGATTTTGTCGCAATCTATTCGCAGGCAGTGACGGACGCGGAGACCTATTCGGTCACGGCGACGGGGGAAGGCAAGATCACCAACCTCTTTGACGATGCGAAGCTGGACGATGCGGTGTACCTGTCCCGTTCCGACTGGAGCAAGATGGACAACAACGGTCTGCGCTACGGCGCCGCGTCTTCCGCGGACAGCAAGGCGGAGATCGGCGGCAAGCAGTTCAACCATGCGATCGACGCGGCTCTCAAGGCTGCGCTCGATTCCAAGAGCTCCAAAAATCCCTCCGAGGACAAGGCGCCCGAAAAGACGTACACCTTCGGCGCGGACAACGGCGTCGACCTCATCGACCTGCGCGGCCTCGACTATAACGATCCGCTCTGGGAAGACCTGCTCGACGAGATCACGTTGAGCGAGCTTGCAAAACTGATCGCCGAGTGCGGCTACTGCTCGCCCGCGGTCGATTCCATCAACAAACCCAAGGTCACCGACCTCGACGGCCCTGCGGGTCTGAACAAGGTGGTCGGGCACGGCTCGGTCGAGCTGGGCGACGGCTACTATTCGATGACCTGGCCTACCGAATACATGATCGCGTGCACCTGGAATACACAGCTCGCCTATGAAATGGGCGAGGGCGTCGGCGAAGACGGGCTTTACAGCGGTGTCGTCGGCTGGTACGGTCCCGCGGTGAACATCCACAGAACGCCGTTTGCGGGGCGCAACTTCGAGTACTATTCGGAGGATGCGTTCATCAGCGGCATGATGGGCAAAGAGGCGATCCGCGGCGCGGCGTCCAAGGGCATGTACGCATTCCTCAAACACTTCGCGGTCAACGATCAGGAGACGCACCGCGACGATCTCGGCCTCGTCACCTGGGCGGGCGAACAGGCGATCCGCGAGATCTACTTAAAGCCCTTCGAGATGTGCATCGAGGACAACTACGTCACCATCAACTACAACGAGGCGATCAAGGATGCGGACGGCAAGATCACGGGCTACACGATGAAGCAGACGCAGATGCCTGCGGCGACGGCGATCATGAGCTCGTTCAACCGCATCGGCACGACGTGGGCGGGCGGCAACTACGCTCTTCTCACGGGAGTTTTGCGTGAAGAATGGGGCTTCAACGGGTTTGTCCTGACCGACTATGAGGTCAACTCGTACATGTTCACCGACCAGTCCATTGCGGCGGGCGGCGACGCGAAGCTGACCACCGTCGACTGGACCAACTACTCGCTGGAAGGGCGTCCCGAGTACCAGGCATATGCGCGCGAAGCGGCGCACCACATTCTGTACACGGTCGTTAATTCGGCGGGCATGAACGGGTATGTGCACGGCGTTCAGTTCGTGCCGGGGTTTGCGTATTACAAATTCATCCTGATCGCGCTGGATGTCGTGGCGGCGGCGGGCATCGCGGTGCTGGGCGTCGTGCTCTTCCGCAAGGTCCGCGCTTTCCGCAGACAGGCAAAGGATGAGACAGTCTGAACAAGTTAGGCAAAAGGCGGGCCCGGGATATGGCCCGCCTTTTCAAAATGTCCTAAACTTACAAAAAAATGACACAAACTTTGAGAGAATAGCCCAAACGGACAGGAAGCATCATTTGTGAGATAGGAGGTGTATTTGCTTGACACTACATAAGTTCTATGATAAACTTCCTTTATCCGAAGGAAAAGAAAAAGTTAGGAACAGGTTATTATGAATTACTTAGAGATCGTCTTGTGCGTGTTTGCAGGGATCTGGGGCATCTTTTTCCTCATGCTTCTGCATTATGCCGTTTTCATGATCGTAGGCATCTTCAAGAGAAAGACGTATCCCGAGACGGATGAGAAGAAAAAGTATGGGATCATTATTTCTGCGCGCAACGAAGAGCGCGTCATCGGCAGACTGCTGGACAGCATTGCCGCAAGCGACTACCCGCAGGACAAGCTGCAGGTCTTTGTCGTTGCGCACAACTGCGATGACGATACGGCGCGCATCGCGCGCGAAAAGGGCGCTACCGTCTATGAGTACAACAATCCCAACGAGTGCACGCTCGGCTATGCTTATCGCTATCTGATCGGGCGCATCAATGAGGAGTGGGGCTGGCAGAACTACGACGGTTTTCTGGTGCTGAATGCGGACAATCGTCTCCCGCCCGAGTACATATCGAAAATGAACAACGCGTTCGTCGCGACGGGCGGCAAGCAGGTCATCACTTCTTACCGCAATTCCGTCAATTTCGGCGCCAACTACATGTCCTGTCTGTACGGCATTTTCTTTATCTCCGCCTGCCGCTACGAAATGCGCGGCCGCACCGTCTGCGGCTGTTCGACGCGCATATCCGGAACGGGATATCTCTACAATTCCGAGATCATCAAAGACGGCTGGGAATACGTCACGCTCACGGAGGACTGGGAGTTCACCGCCGATCAGATCGCGGAGGGCAAAAAGATCGTGTACTGTGACGATGCGGAGTTCTTCGACGAACAGCCGACCACCGTCAAGATCATGTTCCGCCAGCGCCTGCGCTGGGCGCGCGGTCACCTGATCGTATTTTTCACGCGCTTTACCAAACTCGTGCGCGCCCTCTTCTCCCGCAAGAAAAAGAAGGAAGGGGAGGAAAAGACCGAGAGCAACAAGTTCTCCGTCTACGACATTGCGGTCTCCATCCTGCCGCTCGGCCTGATCGGCGTGGTCCTGTGGATCGTGCAGCTCGTCCTCATCGCGCTCTGTCCGCTGTTCGGGCACGATCCCGCAAGAGTGTGGGCGATCTACGGAATTCTGTCTGCGGCGGGGTTTGTGTTTTCCTATATCTGCACCACGCTCGTGGGACTACTGCTCCTCTTGCTTGAACGCAGGCGCATCCCGAAGGTGAAGACCTCCGTCATGGTCAGCGCGGTCCTGCTCTGGCCCTTCTTCCTGCTGCTCAATGTCTTGCTCAACATTCTCGCGTTCTTCAATAAGAACATGAAGTGGAAGCCCATCCCGCATGGCCTCCCCGCTTCCTCACCTCGCGTGAAGTGCCCTGAAAAGTGATTATTTTCCCGCTCTGTGAGCGGGAATTTTTTTATTCCGACGATCGGTTACGCCCCTGCGCAGAACAAAACTGCGCAGGGGCGTTTTTTTGTGCTCAGTCCGCGTCAAGAACGAGAACGGCGCGCTCCCTCTGGTGACCGGAAAGGGCACCGCGGGCGCATAGATCACCGTTTTCGGCTATGCGGGCGCAGAGCCCAACGCCGGTTCCGGTATGAACGGCGGCGATTCGTCGGCGGGTGCCGCGATCGCGCTTGCGGACGTCTACTCCAGCCTCGAAGCGGCGGGATATGATCTCAACCCCGTTGTCAAGGAACAGTATGAGAGTTGGGTGGCCGCAGAACTGACTTCCGACTATGCGATCGCAAATGCGACGGCCGATTCTTTCGAAACGGTCGCGGCGACGGCGAGCTGGAAGACTTCTCTTGCAACCTATGACGACGCGGCGCTGGTCGTGTTCTCGCGCATCGGCGGCGAGGGGTTTGACCTTCCCCGCACGATGGCGACCGATTTTACCTATCAGACGGCGGTCAACGGTGCGGCATCGCCCGCCGATCACTATCTCGAGACGGATGCGAACGAAGAGGCGCCCCTCGAATATGTAAAGGCGAACTTCGACAAAGTCATCGTCGTCCTCAACACGGGCACGACGATGGAGATGGCGGACATTCAGCAGGACGAGGGCATCGACGCCGTCCTGTGGATGGGCTTCCCCGGTTCCACGGGCGTGATGACGCTCGGGCAGATCCTCGTCGGCGAAGACGCAGACGGGAACGAGATCAGCCCTTCGGGTCACACCACCGACACCTGGGTCGCGGACTTCACGAAGGACCCCACCTGGTATAACACGGGCGTGTACGGCAGTGAGTTCGGCAACCGCTATCTCTACGACGGCAATACGACGGACTACGCCTTCGTCAACTACGAGGAGGGCATCTACGTCGGTGACCGCTATTGGGAGACGCGCGGTTACGAGGAAAAACAGGCGGACCCCGATTCGACGTGGTATGAGGACAACGTCGTCTACCCCTTCGGCTACGGCCTTTCCTACACGACTTTTTCGTGGGAAGTGACGTTTGAGAAGGCGGACGGCTCTCAGATCGGCGCGGACGACGTGATCGAAGTCAGCGTCAAAGTGACGAATACGGGCGGGCATGCAGGCAAAGACGTCGTGCAGCTGTATTACACCGCACCTTACTACGAGGGCGGCATCGAAAAGGCGCACGTCGTGCTCGGGGATTTTGTCAAGACAAAACTTCTTGCCGCAGGGGAGAGCGAGACTTGTCAACCTGTATCATGTGCGCGAGGTGCGCGGCGACATCGTCAGCGTGGGCGGTGCGGAGATCCGCATCAGCCGCGCCAAAAAAGAGGCGTTCCTGCGAAGCTTTTCGCAGTTTCAGAATGCCGTCTGAAAGCGGTCCTGCAGATACGGACGGATGCGAGGCGCCGCGCGGAAAATTTCCGCGCGGCGCCTTTTTGCGCGGCCGACCCGGTATCTCGTCGAGCAAATCGTCTTGCGGATACCTTTTTTTATAAAAAGCGACTGCGATCGCGGCAGGGGTATTGAAAAAGCGGCGCGGATGTGTTACAATGTCCGAAAGGAGAAAATCGCATGCGGAAGGAAATGGAAGAAAAAGACACGGGCGTGTGTCTTGACGGCTGGACCGAACCCGACGCTCCCGCAGGAAAGCGGAGCGGGCGCGGGCTTTTTGCGCGCCTTCGTGCGGCGCTCATTCGCCTGTTCGAGCCGTCCGAGGACCTCGGCCTTCTGCATTTCCGTGAGCGGATGTATGCGTGCGCGGCGCTCGAACTTCACCGATTCGGCTTTCTGCCCGCCTCCGAACTGCTCCCGTGCGAAACCTCGGAAGAAGTCTCGCTCGCCCTTCTCTCCCGCTGTCTTCGCTGTCGTTCCCTCGTCCGCTCGGGCGAGGCGCGCTTTCTCGGCACGTTGGGCGCGTATGCGCTGGGCGCGGGCGTCTTTGTCTCGCGGGAGGGGACGCTAGTGCCTGTTCGCGGCCGCCGCGCCGCGAGCGCGTTTGTCCGCTCAGTCTGGAAAGAGCGCGAGAGCCTGTACGGCGAGGCGCTCTCGTCGCTCGGCATCCTCACAGACGTGCAGAGGTGGTCGGATTTTCGCCTCTTCCATGTGAGCATGGTCGAACATATGCGCAGCCTTGCAGGGGAGGATCTCTTCTGCCGCGACCGTCTCTTCGGCTTTGCCGACGCGATGTTTCTCGCGGGATACACGCTCGCCGAACGCCTGCGCGAAGAGAGCGCGCCGCAAAGAAAGCAAAACTCTTAGCGCACGGTACGCGTCCCGCCTTGCCGCAAAATCCCTCCAAAAAATGGCGCCTTTGTGCAACGTCCGAACGTTTGCCGAGGCGTTTTTTTCTGTTATAAGACTGTGCTGAACGTGAAAAACGGAGGCAACATGAAAAAGATACTTTCCGCGGCGCTCGCCGCCTATCCGCTCCTGTCGGCAGAGAGCGCGCTCCTCGTGCGCAAGGGGGAGACGCCCGACTATGCAAGCATCGTGCACAGCGCCGCGGCGGGTGCGCCCGTCACGTCTGTGATCCCTTCCGTGCAGGTGGATACCGACAAGACGGGCGTCCGTTCGGTGACGCTGACGGCAAAAAACAGTCTGGGCAACGAGCTCGTGAAAAAGGTGGACGTTATCGTCTACGAGAGTGCGGAGCCGCTCTCGGCGCTCGAACCCGTCGCGGAGGGGAGCTCCTCGTTTGCGAAGCGGGAGGTCTCGCTCTGCATGGGCGGGGAGGAGAGGGCGTTCGCGGACGGCATCTACATCAAGGCGAACGGCACTATCTCCCTGCATTTCGACATTTCGGGCACGGGCGCGCGCTATTTCTCCGCGAAGTACGGCATCGACAAGAGCATCCGCGACAATCAGCCGTGGGGCATGTATGCGAACGCGACCTTCCGCGTCTATGCGGACGGCGTCCTGCTCTTTGAGCGGTCGGGCGTGGGCTGGAAGACGGACTACGGCGCGATCGCGGTCCTCCTTCCCGAGGGGACGCGCGCGCTCACGCTCGAGGTGACGGACACGAGCGGGCAGGGCGGCACGGGCTGGGGCGACTGCACGCTCTACGCCTGAGCGGCAGGACGTCATGTGAAAAAAGGACCCGTAATGGCCCTTTTTTCGCACTTCGCGTCTCCGAATTTTGAAAAAACTGTTTTCAAACGCGCGCTCGTATGTTATAATTGAAGAAAAAACGGGAGGACGCCATGATCAACATCGCAGTCGTGGAGGACAACGAGCAGGACGCGGCACAGCTGTGCGCGTTCATAGACGAATATGCGGAAAAGAACGGCCTTGCCGTCAAGGTGTCGCGCTTTTCGGACGCGGTGTCCTTTCTGGACGGCACGCGCGGCGCGTTCGATCTCATCTTCATGGACATCCTCATGCCGGGCATGGACGGGATGCGCGCGGCACAGCGCCTGCGCGCGAGTGACCGCTGGGCAAAGCTCATCTTCGTCACCAACATGGCGCAGTTTGCGGTCAAGGGCTATTCGGTGGACGCGCTGGACTTCATGGTCAAGCCCGTCGTGTACCGCGATTTCGAGATGAAGATGCGCAAGGCGGTGGGGCTCATCCGCGCGGAGAAGGGACAGCAGGTCGCGATCTGCAGCGGGGCGTCTTTTCTGAAAGTTCCCGCGCGCGAGATCACCTACGTCGAGATCAGCGGGCACAAACTCTGTTACCATATGGCGGACGGGCAGACCGTGCGCGCCGTCGGCACGCTCAGCAAGGTGGAAGAACAGCTCAAAGCCTGCCGTTTTCTGCGCTGCAACAGCTGTTATCTCGTCAACCCGAGGAGCATCGCCTCGGTGGACGGCTACGAGATCAAGTTATATGACGGGGACGTCCTGCAGATCAGCCATCCCCGCAAAAAGAAATTCATGAGCGAGCTCGCCGCGTGGATCGGCGAGGGGAATTTTGTGTGATGGGCGCCTTTCTTTCCTTTTTCTACGAACACGGCTATGTCGTCGAGCTTGTGCTCAGCTGTGTCATCTTCACCCTGTATTTTTGCCGCCGCAGCTGGTTTGCCGCGCGCGCCGTGCTCTGCGTAGGCGCGCTGTTCGCGCTCTCCTTTCTCTGGAGCTTTCTCGACTCGAAGTTCTCGCTCGTCATCGGCAGTTTCGACGTCCTGCGCGTCGGGCGGTACATCACGCTGTACGCCGTTTCCGTCGCCGCCATCTTTTTCTGTTTCGACACGCCTTTTCACGTCGGCGTGTTTGCCTCCATCGCGGCGTACGGGATCCAGCACGGCGCCTATAAATTAGGCGAGCTCCTGTGTTTTTTCATCGACCGCGAGATGGACGCCGCGACGCGTCCCTTCGTCTATGTGCCGGTGGTCGTCGCGCTCTACGTCGCCGCCTTCTTTCTGTTCCGCCCGCTCTTTCGCAAGCTCGAAAAGGAATACATCGGCAAGCGGCAGACCTATCTTCTGACCATCCCGCTCATCCTCTTTACCATGCTCTTCCAATATCCGCCCGAGATGTCTTCCGACTATTACATCGTCTACACCTGTTTTGACATCCTGTGCTGTTTCTTCATTCTCTACATCGTCGCGAACATGATCCGCACGGGCAGGATCGAGCAGGAATACCGCGTGCGCGAGCACCTGCATTATCTCGAAAAACAGCAGTACGACCTCTCGCGCGAGAAATTTGAGATGCTCGGCATCAAGTTCCACGACGTCAAGCACCAGCTCCTCGCGCTCAAAAACCGCCTCTCGGGAGAGGAACTCTACGAGCTGGAGCGCGCCGTCACCCTCTACGACATGACCGTGCGTTCGGGCAACGAGGTGCTGGACGTGATCTTCACCGAAAAGAGCCTCGTCTGCGAGCAGAAGAACATCCGCTTCGAGCGCATAGCGGACGGCGAGATCCTGAACTTTCTGAGCGCCTCCGACGCCTATTCTCTGCTCGGCAACATGATCGACAACGCGATCGAGGCGGTCTCGAAGGTCGCGGAGCCCGCCGGGCGCGTCATTTCGATGATGCTTCGCGAATCCAAGGGGATGGCGTTTTTGCAGGTGGAGAACCGCTACACGGGCGAGGTCGTGTTCGAGGACGGGCTGCCTGTCACGACGAAGTCCAACACGCTCTATCACGGTTACGGCATGAAGAGCATCCGCAGCATCGTGGAAAAATACGGCGGCACGCTCAACATCCGCGCCGAGGACGGGGTCTTCCGCGTGACGGTGCTGTTGCCGCTTCCCAAGCCGCAGGACTGAAAGAACTCCCTTCGGGGAGTTTTTTTGTGCGCTTTTTGTGCATTTTTCGGGGCGGGCGAACAACGGCGGGAAATTTTATCATCCGCCGTCGCGCGTTTGACAGGCGCGCCCGCGCGGTGCTATAATACACGGCGAAAAGAGGAGGGGCGTATGAAAGAGTCATTCGATCGCGCCGCAGAGGCGCCGCAGGTGCGCGCGGGGCAGGCTTACGCCCGCGCGGCGGAAAAGCTGGATGCGGAGTATTCCGTCCGCATCGCGCGCGAGCTGGAGCGCTTCCGCTCCGATCCCGTGCTCGGCTACCGCACGGCGGGCAGCCGCGCGGAATTTGAGGCGGGCGAGTTTCTGCTCGCGGAGATGCGCCGCATCGGGCTGGACGCGGAAAAACACCCCGTCCGCCTGGACGGCTGGGAATTTCGCGGCGCAACGCTGACCTATTCGGACGAGGAGGGCGAACACACCGTCCGCCTGGGCGGGTATCAGACCGATCTCGTCGCGGACGGTCTCGAGACGGAGCTGGTCGACGCGGGCAGGGGCACCGAAAAGGACTTTGCGAAGGCGGACGTGCGCGGCAAGCTCGCGCTCATCCGCATCAACCAGCGCGACGAGTGGTGGATCAACTATCCCGCCTACCAGGCGCACCTCGCGGGCGCCCTCGCGGTGGTCGCGGTGCAGGACAAGGGCTACGGCGAGGCGGACCCCTCCGCGCTCAACGCGCAGGACATCTGCGGCATCCCCGAAGCCGCCGCCCTGTCCATGTCCAAGACGGACATGCGCGGGGTACTCGGCGCGATGCGGCGGGGCAGGCTTCCCGTCCGTCTGACCGCGGATTCGCGCGTCACGCGGGATACCGTCTCTTACAACATCGTCGGAAAGATCCCCGGCAGGACCTCGCAGATGATCGCGGTCTCGGCACACTACGACGCCTATTTTTCAGGCTTCGAGGACGACAACACGGGCGTTTCCATGATGCTCTGCCTCGCGAAGTCCCTGCTCGAGTCGGGATACGTCCCCGAAAAGACGCTCGTGTTCGTCGCGTTCGCGAGCGAGGAGTGGGGAAGAGTGGATTCGCGCTACGACTGGTCGGCGGGCGCCTTTGCCGAGATGACGCAGGGCGGCAACGATTGGTGCGGCAGGATGGTCGCGGACATCAACCTTGAGCTTCCCGCGCTCGCGCACGGCAAAAAGCACCTCATCCGCAGCGTATTCGAGTACAAGCGCTTTTTGCGCGAGTTCTTGCGCGAGGGGCAGGAGCTGGGCGACTTTTATGCCGAGGGCGCAGACGTCGTATGCCCCGTGCAGACGTGGTCTGACGACTTCTCCATGGCGGTGAACGGCGTTCCTTCGCTCGTCAACGAGTTCTCCTCGGGTTCTTTCATGGAGACGCATTATCATTCGCAGTTCGACAACGACGATTCCTGCGATGCGCCCGTCTACGAATTTCACCACAAACTGTATCTGCGGCTTCTGCTCGCGTTCGACGCCCTCGCGCTCCCGCCGCTCGATTTTTCGGCGCGCGTGCGCAAACTTCACAAGAGCCTGTGGGAGGAATACGCGGACGCGGACACCTGCGCCGCATTTTCCCGCGCCGCGGACGAGCCGGAGGAGAGCGCGGAGGAGCTGTAGGATCGCGTGCACGCCTTCAACGCCTCCCGTCTGCCGCAGGAGCGGGCGAGCGTCGCCGCTTCGGCGCTTCTGGACGCCTTCCGCCTGTGCGAAGGGCGCTTCGTCGCGCTCGACTGGTATGAAAAATCCGTCTTTCCGCACGAGAACGCCCAGCGCAACATCGATTACATGGAGCGCGCGCTCGCCTGCCTGAAAGAGGGGGATGCGGACGGCGCAAAGGCGGCCATCGTGGAGGTGGACGACAACAGCTATGCCGAGGCGTTCGGCCGCGGCGTGACCTCCTACTTCACGGCGCGCGCGCTGACCGACACCGGCACGTGGGGGAGCGGCCGCCTGACGGGGCACATCGACCTGTTCGACACCCTGCGTTCGGTGATGTCCAAGCGCAAAGAGGAAAATCCCGACTTTGCCGCCGAGCGCAACGTGCTCGTCGCGGCGATCGCCGTCCAGAAAAAAGAACTCTGCCGCATCGTGCGCGCGGAGACGGTGCATCTGCAGGAACTCAACGAAAAACTCAAAGGAGCGATCGCCGTCATGCAGGCGCTCGAGAGATGAAACGCTCATGGAAATAGCAAACTTATACCGATTGCAGAGGGAGGACTTCGACGCGGTGGTCGACACGCTCACCGAGTGCTTTTTTGCCGACCCGCTCTACCGCGTGCTCATCCCTTCGGAAGCGCAGCGGCAGGAGATCCTGCCCGACGTGTTCGACTGCGACGCGAACGAGATCGCGCAGTATTGCGACATGTATGCCGATTCGCCCGAAGTGCGCGGGCTCATCCTGCTCGAGGATCCCGCCGAGCACAAAGGGGTGCGCAAATACCTCGCCGAGCGCTACTTCGCGTATCTCACGCAACAGCGCCTTCTCGAGGACGACGAGTCGGGCGGGGTCGCGGAGAAATTCCGCACGTACAAAGAATTTCTCTCCTCCGACTGGGTGCGCCGCGCGGGGGAGAACTGCATCCACATCGTCTATTTTGCGGTGCGGACGCGCTACCAGGGCATGGGCATTGCGCACGCGCTGATCACGCCCGTGCTCGAACATGCCGACCGCGAAGGGGTGCGCGTCGCGCTCGAGACGCACAACGCCGCCAACCTCGACATGTACCGCCATTACGGATTCCGCCTGTTCGACACCCTCGATTCGGGTTCGGGGCTGAAAGAATACTGCCTCGTGCGCGATCCGAAGCCCTCCGAAGAACGCTGACCCCGCTCCCTGCGGGGCCTTTTTCGTTCCCGCCCGCGCAGGCGTGAAAAATAGATTGACGGCGGGGCAAAAAAAGTTTAAAATAGTCTAAGAGAAGAAGAGGGGGTGCCGATGAGAGCAAGGGAAAGAGAGGAGGAGGACGAGGTCCTCTGTGCCATGCGCCGCAAAGGACGGCGCGCGGTGCGGCTGAACATCGCTCTGCAGCTGATCACGATCGCGACGGCGCTCGCCTCGCTCGTGCTGTACTTCACGCAGGACGAGCGAGGGGCGGACATCACGGTCAACCACATCGCGCAGTGTGTCTGCGCGCTCGTCGTGTTCAACGTGCCACTCGTCATTTCCAGGCGTTTCCGCTGTTATATCCCCGATTTTCTCACCGTCACGCTCTGCCTGTTCACCTTCGCGCATTTCGTCATCGGCGAGATCTACCGCGCGTACGACAAGCTCTTTCTCTACGACAAGATCCTGCACACGACGGGCGGCGTCATCTTTGCGCTGCTGAGTTTTTCCGTCGTGTGGCTTCTCAACAACGCGGAGGGCAGAAAGACAAAGCTCTCGCCCTTTTTTGTCGTGCTGTTCACCTTCTGTTTCACCATGACGGTGGAATACGTCTGGGAGCTCGTCGAGTTCTCCGCCGACCGCCTGTTCGGGCTGAACATGCAGCGCTGGCAGGACAGCATCATTCCCGGCGCGGAGATCGTCGTCGGCGGGGAGATCGTGCAGGGCACGGTACATTCGCTCGCCTACGGCAACGGGCTTTTTGATACCATGTCCGACATGGCGGTCAACATTGCGGGCTGTCTTGCCGTCTGCATCTTCGCCTACATCGGCATGAAGCGTCGCCCCGACTGGTTTGAGAACAAGGTCATCCTCACCGAGGGGCAGTTCCGCGCCATGCTCGCCGAAAAGAAGGCGCAGGCAAAAACGGCGCCGCGGGAGACGGAGGGGGAAGAGGAGAGAGAAACATCGCAGGACACTGAGGAGGAATCATGAAATTCATCGAGTTTACCGTGCATACCACGACGGAGGGGAGCGAGCTCATCTCCGACATTTTCTGGAATTACACCAATTACGGCGTGACCATCTGCGACGTCAACGACGTGATCGCGCTGCAGCGCGACAAGCGCACCTTCTGGGACTACATGGAGGACGGGCTCGCGGAGGAGCGGAGCGACGTGCTCGTCAAGTGCTTTCTGCCTCTTGACATCGCGGACGAAAACATCCGCTCCATCCTCGCGGACATTGAACAGCTCCGCGCGCGCAGCGAACTGCCGCTGGGCACGCTGGAGACTTCCCGCCGCGAGATCGAGGGGGACGACTGGATCGACGTGTGGAAAAAACACTTCCGTCCCATCGAGATCGGGGAGCGCCTCGTGGTCTGTCCCGAGTGGATCGAGTATGCGCCAAAGGCGGGACAGGAGGTGATCCGCCTTGACTCCAACATGGCGTTCGGCACGGGCGAACACGAGACGACTTCGATGTGCCTGGAATTTTTGCAGCGCTATCTCAAAGAAGGGGACACGGTCGTGGACGTCGGGTGCGGGAGCGGCATCCTCGGCATCGGCGCGCTCAAACTGGGTGCGAAGTTCGCCTATCTTACCGACATCGACTACGTCGCCGTGCGCAGTGCGGAGCACAACCTCGCGCTCAACGGCGTCGCGGACAGGGCGAAAGTCGCCCTCTCCGACCTTCTGGACAACGCCGAGATCGCGGGCGAGGTGATGACGGCGAACATCACGGCGGACATTCTCTGCCGTCTCGCGCCGAGCATCCCCAAAAATCTGAAACAGGGCGGCACGCTCATCCTCTCGGGCATCATCGACAGCAAGCTCGCGCAGGTCGTCGCCGTCTATGAGGGGCTGGGGCTTCGCCTCGTCGAACAGAAGAAAAAGGGAGAGTGGTACGCTCTCGCCTTCAAAAAGGGCTGACACATGGGCATACACAGATTTTTTGCGGACAACATCGGAGACGAAGCGCTGCTGACGGGCGACGAATACGCGCACGCGAAGAACGTATTGCGCCTGCGCGAGGGGGACGAGATCGTCCTTCTCGACGGGAGCGGAAAGGAATACGACGCCGTCGTCAACGCGGTGACGAAGGGCGGAATGCTCTGCCGCGTCCTGCGCGGCCGCCCCTCCGACAAGGAGAGCGCGGTGCCCGTGCGCCTGCTCGTCGGCGCGCTCAAAGGGGACAAGACGGAACTCGTCGTGCAGAAGGCGACCGAGCTCGGCGTGCATTCGGTCGGCGTTTTTTCCAGCCGTTATTGCAGCGCGTACATGAACGAAAACAAGCTGGAACGCCTTCGCAAGGTCGCGCGCGAGGCGGCAAAACAGTGTCTGCGCGCGCGCGTGCCCGATGTGGATTATTTCGATTCTCTCGCGGCGGCGCTCGCCTCCGCAGAGGGGTATGAAAACAAGCTCTTCGCCTGTGAATTTGCGTACGGGTCGGATGCGGACCTCGCCGCGCTCTCGGGCAGCTGCGCGCTGGTCGTGGGCAGCGAGGGCGGATTCTCGCAGGAGGAGTTCGACGCCGCGCGCGCGGCGGGCTTTGCGGGGATCTCGCTGGGCAAGCGCATCCTGCGCGCCGAGACGGCGGCGATCGCCTTTCTGTCCGTCGCGATGTTCTCGCTCGGAGAGCTGGGAGGGCGCAGATGAAGGCGGTCGTATTCACTCTCGGCTGTAAGGTCAACGACTGCGAGAGCGCCTCGCTCCTGCGCGGTCTGGAGGAGCGCGGATACGAGGTCTCCGACGAGCTCGGCCCCGCCGATCTGTTCATCCTCAACACCTGCGCGGTGACGGGGGAGGCGGAAAAGAAATCCCGCCAGGCGATCGCGCGCATCCGCGCCGTCGCGCCCCGCGCGCGCATCCTCGTCTGCGGCTGTGCCGCAGAGCGCTGTCCGCAGGCGTTTTCGGAGAAGGAGAACGTCTTTCTCGTGACGGGCGCGCGGCAGAAGAGCCGCATCCTCGCGCTTCTCGACGAACAGGGCGTGCGGCTGGACGAGGAGGACGGCGCCTACGACGAACTGCTCCCGCCCCGCAATTTCAAGGCGCGCGCCTTCGTCAAGATCCAGGACGGGTGCAACAACTTCTGTTCCTACTGCATCATCCCTTATCTGCGCGGCAGGAGCCGTTCCCGCTCTCTGGAGAGCGCGGCGGCGGAGATCCTGTCCTGCGGCGCCGAAGAGGCGGTGATCACGGGCATTGACATCTCTTCCTATTCGGACAAGGGCCGCGACCTTTCCGACCTTTTGCTCGCGGTGCGCGACGCGCCCTGCCGCATCCGCCTCGGCTCCCTCGAGGCGGGGGTGATCGGCGAGCGCCTGCTCGGCGCGGCAAAGCAGGTGCGCGATTTTGCGCCGCACTTTCATCTGTCCTTGCAGAGCGGCTCGGACGCCGTCCTGCGCGCGATGAACCGCCACTACACGCGCGAACAGTTCCTCGCCTGCGTCGAACTCGTGCGCTCGTATTTCCCCGACGCCGCGATCACGACGGACATCATCGCGGGCTTCCCGGGCGAGACGGAAGAGGACTTCGAGGCGACGCTCGACCTTGCGCGCCGCGCGGCATTCTCGCAGATACACTGTTTCAATTACAGCCGCCGCACGGGCACCGTCGCGGCGAAGAAAAAGGACCTTCCCGCGCAGGTGAAAAAGGAGCGCCTGCATCGCCTGCTTGCGCTCGCAAAGCAGCTGCGCGAAGAATACGAGGGAAGGTTTATCGGGAAGGCGCTCGAACTCGTGCCAGAGGAGCGCAAGGACGGCTATACCGTCGGCTATTCGGAAAATTATATCCGCCTGTACGCGAAGGAGGACCTCCGCCGCCGCACGCGCGTTCTCGCGCTGGAAAGGCACGCGGACGGACTGCTCGTGCGCCCCGCGGACGAAGAGACAAAATCGAGATAAAAAAGGAGAAAGACCATGGACAAGAACTGCATTTTCTGCAAGATCATTGCGGGGGAGATCCCCTCGAAAAAGGTGTACGAAGACGACGACATGCTCGCCTTTCTGGACATCGCGCCGCAGGCGAAGGTGCATTGCCTCGTCGTGCCCAAATCGCACTTTGCCACCCTCGCCGAGATGGATGCGGCGCAGGCAGAGCTGGTCAAAAAGTGCATGCAGAAGATCCCTTCCATCGCGGCGTCGCTGGGGCTTGAGAGCGGCTACCGCCTGATCGTGAACCAGGGCGAGGACGCGGGCCAGACGGTGCATCATCTGCACATCCACATCCTCGGCGGACAGAAGATGGGCGAGAGGATGCTGTGACGCGCGCCGAACGCGCGCTCGCCTTCGGCTTCGGCGCGGCGGCGGAGTTTTCGGCCATTCTTAATTTTCGCGAAGAGGTGCGGCAGATGTGCCGCAAAGACACCTGCGGGCGGTACGGCAGGTGCTGGCAGTGCCCGCCCGCCTGCGGCTCGCTCGACGCGCTGTCCCGCCGCGCGGCGGCGTTTCCGCACGGCTTGCTCGTACAGACGTTCGGCGCGCTCTCCGACCCGTTCGACCTCCCCGCGGCGCTCGCGCTGGAGCGGGAGCACTGCCTGCGCTTTTCCCGCTTTGTCGCGCAGCTGAAAGAGCGGGTGTTTGCGATGGGCGCGGGCGGGTGCCGTCTCTGCGAGCGCTGTACCTATCCGGATTCGCCCTGTCTCTTTCCCGATCTCGCGATGCCCTCGATGGAGGCGTGCGGTCTTGACGTAGGCGAAGTGTGCCGCGCGGCGCGCCTCCCGTACAGCCGCGGCGAGGGCACGGTCACTTTTACCTCCCTCATCCTGTTCGAGGGGAGAGGGGAATGAACAAAAAAGCGCGCGCCCGCGCGGGATCCTCCGCGCGGGCGCGCGCTTTTTTGTCCGTCTCCCCGTGCCCTGCGGCAGGCGGCGCCGAAGAGCCGAAAGAAAGACAAAAGCGTCTTGAAAAGGGAATCTTTTAAAAAATAAAAAGCACGCCCCGAGGAAATGCTTCAAAAACAAAAAGCATGCCCCGAGGCAATGCTTCAAAAGACAGAAGGCGCATCCGGAAAGGGGGGATGCTGAAAAACAAAAAGCACATCCCGCAGGGAATGTGCCGATTTTGTCTGTTTGCTTATTTGTCAGGCGCGCTCGACTTTGTCGCTCTTGAGGCAACGGGCGCAGACGTAAGCGGACTCGATTTTGCCGTCCTTTACGATCTTGACCTTCTGAACGTTCGCCTTGAAAGACCTTCTCGTCTTGCGATTGCTGTGGCTAACGTTGTTTCCGCTGCTCTGACCTTTGTTGCAGACACTGCATACTCTCGACATATTGACACCTCCGCGGTTGTAGTCCTTTGGTCGGGCGTGAAAAGCGCCCCGCTCGGAGACGAGCATAGATATGATACCAAAAGCGCGAAAAAAAATCAAACGATTTTGTGCCCCTTTCCGCATTTTTTCGGCAAAAATAAAAAAAATCGACGTTATGTAAAAATTTCTCTTGCAAAACGAGGAAAAATAGTATAAAATGATGTTGATACGGGAGTGTTTTAATTATGTCAGTGAACACGAGTAATGCCTATGGCAAAATAACCATTTCGGACATGGCGATCGCAAAGGTCGCGTCGCAGGCGGCGATGGAGTGTTACGGCATCGTCGATACCGTCTCGCGCCGTTTTACCGACAGTCTGTCCGAACTGTTCAAAAAACAGCCGCAGGGCAGAGGTGTCAAGGTCGCGACCAACGGGGACAGGATCTACATCGACGTCTACGTCGTCATCAAATTCGGCGTCTCCATCAACGCGGTCGCGGAATCGCTCAAAGAGAGTGTCAAGTACAGGGTCGAGCGCTTTACGGGCATGATCGTCGACACGGTCAACGTAAACATCATCGGCGTCAAGCTGTAACGTCCCGTCATTCAAGGAGAAATTCATGCCGAAATCGATAGGAAGCACCGAGTTCCGCAAGATGATCGTTGCGGGCGCAAAGGTGCTTGAAATAAACAGAACCAAGGTGGACTCGCTCAATGTCTTCCCCGTTCCCGACGGGGATACGGGCACGAACATGTCCCTCACCATACAGTCGGCGGTGCGCGAGCTGGGGCCTTGCTCCTCCAACCGCCTCGCCGAGATCTGTGACGCCGTCTCCAAGGGCGCGCTCAAGGGCGCGCGCGGCAACTCGGGCGTCATCCTCTCGCAGCTCTTCCGCGGCATCTGCGCGGGCATCAAGGGCAGCGAGGAGATCACCATAAAGACGTTTGCAAAGGCGATGGAAAACGGCACCAAGGTCGCCTATTCCGCCGTATCCAAGCCCAAAGAGGGCACCATGCTCACCGTGGCGCGGCTGATGAGCGAGTTCGCCCGCCAGCAGGCGCCCAAGTATAAAGATTTTGCCGTGTTCATGGCAGACGTCATCAAGCGCG
>ERZ1643249.1367-NODE-1367-length-24716-cov-19.155509_pt1 | contig 24716 bp, 18 predicted proteins | sample MGYA00579263_ERZ1643249 | MGnify/ENA primary metagenome ERZ1643249 (study PRJEB29033, sample SAMEA4952264) | chicken gut metagenome | biome: Broiler Chicken; feature: Gastrointestinal Tract; material: Caecum | place: Ireland | collected 2018 | study: Broiler...
AGTTTGCACGTTTTTGTGCAAATGCCCTAAAAACACTCTGCAAACAACTCTTTTTCAAGTGCGTTTTTACGCTTGAAACAAAAGTCATTATTGCGGTTCGGTGCATGTTCGTGTACACGACACAAAAAACGAAACAACCAACGTGCAAAAACGCCACAAACCAAGCGTTTGTCGTCAATCTTACACACCAAACGCCCCTTTTGTGCGTTAGTTTGAAATACTACGCAAAAAACAAAACACGCCCATACCCTTAAAAAGACAGCACAAACGTACTTTCAGGACGACGGCTTTGCCTTTGAATCGAGAAAAACGTTTGCGCGTGTGTGTCTTTCAAACTAGCAAATGTCGTTGTACGGTTGCGCAAACGCCTCAAAAAGCAGTGAAACAAATTTGCAACAAATTGCGAAAACACAAAAACGCACCCGTTGTTCGGGTGCGTTTTTGGTTGAAAGTGTTTTTGTAGCAGTTGCCACTGCAAAGCGTAACTGTGTTTTGAAAAACACTTTTGCAAAAAGGAGTTTTGAATTTGTGTGCAGTCCTTTACCTGACGTTTTCGTCAGTTTGCCACCACCTGCCAACTTGACGGGTTGCTTTTGTCCAAGCGATAGCCTCTGGCAATGACGGAATATTGCGAGTAACTTCCCGCAATGGGCAAGTTGTTTCCCGAACGGTTGAACGTTCCGCCGGAAATCTGCACTTTTCGCCATCCCGGGGACAACTGGAAGTACAGTCCCGAACGTACCGAGCCGATAAACGTTCCGCCCGTTATCGTCATTGTGGCTTGCGTATTGCTGAACCACACGCCGTCGTAGGAGCCGTTTTGTCCGGTGCTTTCAAAGGTACCGCCGTTGATTACTATCGAAGTAGGTGCGTTTCGGTTTTCCACGGCAATGCCGCAGGCGTTTCCCGAAACGAGTATCGCACTTGAAGTGGGGTCGAAAAGCAAATCGGCATATTCGCAAACGCTGAATCCCGCCTGACCGCTCACCTTGAACGTTCCGCCGTAAATGCGTGCCGTGGCCTCAACGTCCGCCGTTCCCATTACAAACGCGCCGCTTCCGAAAGCGGAGGGGGAACCGAATGTACCGCCGTAGACGGTAGCCTGTCCGCCAAACACTTTGAATGCGTACGAAGCGGCAGGGCCTGCAACGTCGCCTCCGTCCGACTTGTAGGAATCCTGTCCCACAAAGGTGCCGTCGTGAATATTGACTACGCCGCTTTTGACAACCACGCCTTCGCCCTGTGCGGAGGTGTATTGTCCGCCGTTTATGGTGAGGGAACCGCCTCTTACTTCCACGGCGGGGCCACCCTCTTTGTTTTGCTGATACGTCCAGTTGCTTGCTGCGCCGGGGATTGCTATGGGTCTTTCCCAATAGGTGGAGGCGCCTTTTGTCGTTACCGTCAGATTGTTGCTGCCTCTTTCGCCAAGAACTACCGAATCCGCCGAAGTTCCCGAACCGTCGGTGTTTACGTACACACCGCCACCCACGTTGCTTACTATTTCGCCACGCAAAATTTTCACATTGCACGTCATGGAAGAATCGGTTGCGGAGGACTGAACCCTTACGGCAAAACTCTTTATTACAAATTCACGGTACAGCGTATCGGCGTCGTACCTGTCCTCTTGCCTGTCGTTGGGCAATCCCGTGTGGGTGATGTTGAGGGTGCCGTAACTGAAAAGCGAGCCTCCCAACACAAGTACGGCGTCGGAGTAGCCTTCGCCGTCTCTCCACGAGCAATCGGGGTCAATTTCGCAAACAATGTCCGTCTGTTGCGTCTTGCCCGTTTCGCCAAGGGTAAGGCTACCGCCGTCCACGTACACCGACGTTCCTCTTGACGACGTAACGCTCAGGTTACCCTTTGCGGTAACGTTGCCGTTGGATGCGTAAATGCCAAGGCTGTCCGTTACTATGTAAGCGTCGCCGTTGAAGGTAAGCGAACCTCCTTCCGAGCCCAACGCCGTGCTTCTCAAAACGTTTGGCTGGTGGGTGTTGTGTTTGGTAACAACGGCAATGTCCATTCTGCCGTTTACGGTGATGTTTCCGCCGTAGGAAACAATGCCGGAAGAATTTTGTCCGTACACCGCCACAAACACGCTGCCCAGCGACACCGTGCCGTTGGTAACGTAGATTCCGTGCGCCTGTTCGGCGTTTATTTGCGTTACGTTTAGGGGATGGTCGTTGTTTTCGAAAATGCTGACGTCGTACTCGTTGCCTCCCCTGGGGAAGTTGGAAATTCCGCTTTGGTAGTCGTTGTACACTGCGCCTGTTATCAGCACCGTTTTCACCGAGTTGTCGGAAGTGCTGACGACGCTTCCCTTTTCGGCATAAACGCCGGAAACGCCGTCGCCTCCGCAAATAAACAGTCCGTCGCCAAGGTGTACCGTTGCTTTACCGTTGCCGGAATACACCCCCGCACCGTTGAAGGAATTGTTTATTCCTTCGGAATTGGCAAGGTCGGTGCTTTGTCCCATGAAAAACTGCGCCTTGTTGACAAAAATGTCCAAATCACGCTCCACGCCGTTCAAAGCGGTGGTGTACACTCCGTAGCAATCGGAAATGTGTTCGATGTAAAACAGCGAATAGTTGTTTTTGTCGCTTCCGTTGAGGTTTATCTGTCCGAAGGACGCCGAAACGCCTCTTGCACGCAGTCCCGACATTTTGAACACGCATCCGTTAACGGTAACGTTTGCCGTGTTTACGCTGCCTTTGTCTACACAGCGAATACCGAAACTGTCGTCCGTTTGCATGTCAAAGGTGCAGTCGGTGGCAGTTACCGTTCCCCCTTCCAGGTAGATTCCCCTGTTGTTGGCAAAAGCAGTGCCGGACGAAGAATTTGCAAAGGAAAGGGTGGCGTTGTTGATGGAAAGGGTGGATTGCCCCGTTGCCTGCGAACGTATGCCCGCAATGCCCGAACCGACAACGTTGAAGTTTATCGTTGCCGTTACGCCGTCAATTTCAAGGGTGGAATTTTCTCCGCTTATGCCGATAATGGCATTGTTGGAAAGTTCCGCCGTCTGTGTGGATTTGCTTGCGTCCTTTCGGAAGTTGCCTCCGAACACCGTCATCTTTCCGCCCGAAACGTGAATGGTGTCCCCCACTTCGGAGTAGAAGTTTCCCCCTGAAACGTTAAGGAATTCGCTTTCCATCGGTTGCGAGTAGGAACAGGAAATGCACACTCCCTCTTCCATTGCCGTGAAGTCGCCCCTTTCCACCGACATATATCCGCCCGAAGCGGAAACGCAGTAGGCGGTGTCAACGCCGAAGTAGGAATGGTACGCACCGCCACGCAGGTACAGATTGCCCGACATCATGCGCACCGCCGCAAAGTTGGAAGCGGTATCCTGCGCCGTGGCTACTACATTGTTGTAGCCGTACACGGTGGCTTTGTAGACGTTTTCCCCTGTGCTTTCGGTGGTGTAGTCGTAACGGAAGGAGTTGCCCTCCGCCACTCTTTTGATGTAGTAGGAATACACAAAGTCGGCGCTGCCTTCAACGTTGGTAACTTCGCTTGTTGCCGACGGGTCTTTCACCGTGAAACACAAAAATGTGTCTGACGACAAAAAGTCGTTGTAACGTGCGTCGAGATAGACGTTGCCGTTTATCAGGTGCTTGGGGTTGCCCTGGGAATCGGTAACGGAAGAAAGCGTTACCCTTGGCAGAATAACGGGCAAAATTTTGTTTCTTTCGGAATAGGTTCCCCCCTCTTTCACATGCACTGGAAGCGTCATTGTCGAATGAATAGTTCCGCCCCTTTCCGTTGTGCCGTTTGCAAGGTACTCCTGCGTGCGTGGACCGCTTTCAAAGGTTCCTCCCGAAACGGTGAGAGTACCGCCGTCAATTTGCAACACGCTTCCCACGGGGTTGTAGAAACTTCCGCTTTTATCGGGGGAAGAGTCTATTATCGTAAGGTGAACGCCCTGCTGAATGTTGAGCATGGGCTCACGGCTGTTGCGTACAAGTTGGTGTCCGTTGAGGTTTATTATCAAATCGGAGCCGACGTCGGTAACGCCGGTGGTGATGACTATCGATTCGCTTGCGTCGTCGGAAATTTTAATGTTGGTGTAGCCGTTTTGAATTGCGCTGATAAATTCTTCCATGTTTCCCACTTCAATCTGGTTGGAAACAATGTATTCCAAATCGCTGCCGTAGTTTCCGCCCGTGGTTTCCTGTTCGGAAAAGAATCTGCCGTAGGAAAAGGAAAAACTGAGCAGCGTTACTATAAGCAAACTCAAAAACACGCACAACAATATGTTTTGTATTCTCTTTGACATAATCAGCCTCCCTGCTCGTCGGCTTGAATAAACAGTACGTTTATCTGCGTGGGATAGGCTTTACTCAACGCCTGCCCCATGTTGAAGTCGGCAACACCAGCAATTTGTTTTGCGTATGAGTCGTAGTGGGGATTGTCGGGGAAATCCGCCATGCTGACATGGTTTGTCATCAGTCCCGAGGAACATTGGGCAAACAATTTGTGAACGTCGGTGATGTTTTCAAACAAAGTGTCTTCCCACGGCGTCGAGTGGGCGTCAAAAAAGTTGGTCAGCGGGTGAGCGACGGCTGTCGCCCCTTCCAGAAGAGGCGCAACGTGGCTGAAAGTTATTTTGCTGCCACCGTTTTGGTAGTCGAAAGTTTTTTGCAACCGCACGGTGGTGTTTTGTCCCGTTGCCGTCCACTGACCGTCGCTGAATGCGTGCAGCGGCATTTGTTTGTCGAAGTGGTATCCCAAAATCTGCGGACCGTTTTCGTACAGCGTCTTGGGTTGAGAATTTGGCGCAGGGTCTTCAAACACCTTTTCCAAAGCGTCCGACCATTGCATGCTGAATTCGCTGTTGTTTGTGGCTTTCACCACCGTCAGAAACAGTACAAACTGCTTTTCCATTGCGCTGCCGTCGGCGTCGAGCAACATGTCGGAAAGTTGCAAATCCACCGTGTAGTAGGGAATTTCCGCCTGACAGTCAAGGTACAGAAGCGGAGCGGAACTTTCCGCAACCTCTGTGCCTTCTATGTATTTTCCCCTTAAAAATCCCACGCTGTACTGCGTAAGACGCATTTGGGAAGATATTGTAAGTTTGTTGCCCGTCTGCGAGCAGTAGGCGGTAATTTTGCCGTTGTGGTTTTGTGCCGTTCCCGTAAATCCTCCCTGCATGGCAAGCACTTCGTCAAAAGGCACGCCGTCGGTGCGTGCGTCGTAGTCGGTAAAGGACGCCGTGTCCACGTTTCTGTCAAAGGTGGCAAATGTTCCGTCGTCGTTGTAGATAAATTCGCTCAGCACGTATTGAGGCGAACTGACGGAGTAAAAACCGTTTTTGTCTATTTCCACAATCTGCAAAGCAAGATTGGAGGCAAATTCCGCCGGTGCGTACAACCTCAGCGTGCTTTGAAGGTCAACATCGCTTATTCTGTCCACCTGTCCGTTTTCAAACTGTGTGTTGTTTCTCACGGTGAAACGAATGGAACGTGCCGTGTTCATTGCCGTTTGCTCTCCGTCTATTGTCAGCCAGTAGTCCACATTGGAAAATGTCGCAGCCGACATGTCGGATATTTCAAACGAGCAGGCAAAACGGCTCAACGGCGATGTAACGTCACCGCTGTTGAAACCGGAAAACCTTGCAAAGGAAATACCGCTGAACAGCAGACTTATTGCCAGCAGGTAACACAGGTATCTAACTATTGGTATTTTTTTTGTCGTTTGTTTCATCTTTGTCTGACCGTTTGCTGAAAAAATCCGTTGCAATCCAAATTGCGGCGCACGCCGCAATCAGGCAAAATATCCCCGCAGGGCTTTGCAGAAAGGAAACAACCTTTCCGAATCCATGCCACACAAACACCACCTTGCCCACAATGTTGTCGTTGGTAACGTTCAGTCCGTCCGCCGTATTGTTGGCGTCCCCCTTTGTGGCGTAGGTGTTGCCGTCGGCAAAAATTATTCGGTGAGTAATGTAAACGTTGCTTTCCTCTTCCAAAAAGGTAACAATGTCGTTTTCCTTGTAGGAATTTTGTTTTTTGGTAATTATGAAATCTCCCTCTTCGATGGCGGGAGACATGCTTCCCGTAACTACTGTGGCGCAGCCTATGCCGAAAACGGTTGGCATTGCGTTTTTGAAAACCAGCCTCTGCACCGCAATGTACACGTTGTAGACAAGCAGCAACGCCAACAGCACAACGGCTGCAATGCGCACTGTTTTTGCAATTACTTTTGTAGCCTTCATCTTTTCACCCATGCGGTAAAGGCTATGTGAAGGGAATAGGTTGCGCTGTTTTCGCCTGCAACGGTATCTGTCGCATCGTTGTGTTGCCACTGCCATTCCAACTCGAAGATGGTGGAAGAGTTGGCTTCTATGGAAAGGGTTTGTTGCGAAAGTTGTTCCGCCGTTACAAAGTTGTTTTCATCGGAAATGTACGCCCCGTCCCTTTTCAGTCGGTACAGCATATTGATGCCGTACTGATTGGTTTCGCTGAAAGCAAGGGAAAATTCCAAAGCGTCGGCATTTTTGTTTTGAAACACAAACCGATACTTTCCCGTTGCGCCGGGAACTACCGTCGTGTCGCCGAATTGCTTTTGGTAAAAGATGGGCAAGTTTTCCGTTTCCTGCCAACTTGTGCCGTCCTTGGAAGCAATAAACAGCGTGGGCACGTAGTCGGAAACGGATTTGACAATGACAAACACGCACAGTACCGACGTCATCAAAAACAGCAACGCCAGCAGTATTGCCCACAGGGCAAGCGACGGACGGCGTTTAAGCGTCGCCACGTAGGCGTTTTGCATGGAAAGAACGTTGTTTTGTTTGTCAAGGTAGGCAAAGTGTCTTTCACTGTCGGAAACAAACACCGCCTTGCCCTGTTTGACAAATTTTCCCACAAAGTTGTCGTCGTTGTCCTTCCAGACGCTTTTGCGCACCTTTCCCACACGGTAGCCCGATTTGTCCACAACGTAGGCGTTGCGTGGAAGTTTCACGTTTTCGCTGTTGTCGAAGTTGACGTCTTTGGAAGGTTTCTCGTCGGGCAACGCAACAACGGCAACTTCTTGTTGCGACGGTGCAACGGATGCGGCAACCTTTTTGGTGCGACTTTTTTTGAAAATGTCCGCCTGGTCCTTTTCACGGTAGTCGGGGTTTTTGACAAGTCCGTTCTGACTCATCACAGCGTCTATCAGTTCTTCGGCGTACTTGGTTTGCCTGTCGGAAGACAGTTTTATCATCAGCGGATACTTTGCGTATCTTGCCACTTCCGACATGTCCCTGTGATGGTACTTGTCGGCGTTGAACTGTTTGGGGTCCAAGGGCAAAAACAACCGCAGGTAACCGCCCACGATACGCAGTATGCCAAGAATTTTTTTGCCTATGCCGAATGTTTCGCCGCTTCGGTTGATGCGGCTTGCTACCGCACGTGGTTTTTTTGTGGCGGTAACGTAGGAAAGAAAGGCGTTTTTCACTGCGTCGTAGCGTCTGCCCGTTATGTATCCCGCCTCTGCCATTTTTTCCGAAAAGCCCCTGCTTGTGCCGTTGAGCGCGTTTGGCAAAGTACCCTCGCCCGCCGTTTTTTGTGCAACTGCGGCGGTGGTGGCAGGCGTTGCCTCTTCAACAGCCGACGTGTTGCCTTTTTCCGTTGCTGACGGCGTTTGTGAAACTGCGGATTCCTCTTGTAATGCCTGTGCCTTTGTTTCGTGAACCGTTTCAGACTCCGACGCAACACTTTGCGTTTGAGGGGCATTTTGCAGGGAATCTCTTGCCTCTTCCGTCGTGTCGGCGGAAGCCTCTTCAAGTGTATCCGAGGAAACTGCCTCTTCTGCGGGTTGCGAAACCTGCTCTTCTGCGTTGTGCGTATCGGCGTCCGTGGCGTCTTGTGTCCGCTTCGTTTCCTCAACGGCTGTTTCGGCGTCGGTAGCGGCACTGCCTGTTGCGTCAATTTCGTTGTTGCCCTCTTGCTTCGGCAAAACGCCCTCGGACGTTTTGTCGCCGGCAATGCTTTGCGCAACGTTCCCAGTTTCTTCAACCGTTTGCCCTTCCGCAAAAACGTCTTGCTGTGTTTCGGGCACAAGGACAGCCTCTGCCTCCGCCGACAAAGTTTTCGGCTTGGGCAAAGGTTTCGACGTCTGCTGCGAAGTGGGTTTTCGCCTTGTAATTATTACTACTTTTTTCTTTTTCACTGTTATTTCCCTTTTTGTCGGAAAGTTTCCGTGTGTGGAAACTGTGTGTGGTAACTATTTTTTCGTTTTGTGTAAAAGCGTAATTTTCCTTTTAATGTACGCGCTTTGTGCGCAAATTTTGCTTTGATTGTTTTCAAAGCGTGGCTTGTTTTGAATTTGAATGTTTACAACCGTTAAAATGTCGTATCTGTAAAAGGCGACAAAATGCCTTTGTGATTGTGGCTGTGCGTACCGAAAAGTTACGCCAAGCCGTCAAGTTTTGTTTTGATGCTATTAAATGTTTTTGAAACGTTTTGCGCTTGAAAACGTTTGTCAACGGAAAAAAGCGCCCGCCGTGTCGCTGTGCCACACAACAAAGTCGTGCGACACGGCGAGAAGAGCTTTTTGTTCCCGAAAAATGTCAGGCGGGAAGTTGGCTGTTTTGAACAGCAGTGTAGGAAATGTCAAAGGAAACGCCTTTTACGTTTTCGCCCACCCACGTGTCACGTGCGTCGGCGGCTTCACCTTTAACGGTATCATAGTCGGAAGACCACGTTACCACTGCGTAAACGTAGAGAGTGCCGCTTGTTGCAGGCACGTTGATTGCAACGGTGTAAGCGGTAAGATCGCCAACAGCAGGGGATACTTCCTCTTCTGTACTGGTGTACAGTTTGATGGTGAACAATCCTTCGATTGCGCTTTCAGTGTAGTCTCCCCAGCCTCCTTCAGGTGCGGTAATGGTGGATGCGCCAGTCGTCAACGTTACAAGAGCGTCCACGTCGCCGGTGTTTTTGATTGTCGCCACAAGCACGGGTGTCGTGGAATGTGTGCGAGGGGTGTCGACGTATGCGGCCTTCGAAGGGGACAGTTGATTAAATTTTGCTTCGATTTTGCCTGCGTCGCCTGTGCCTTCGCCTGTAATCTTCCAAGTGGCAACTTCTACGGTGCCTTTTCCGCCACCGCCACTGGTGTAGCGTGCGAAGGTGCTTGCCAAAAAGCAGCAACTCACAAGCGTCAGCACCACAACGGCGACAAACAACTTGGAAACAAGTTTTCTTTTTTGTGTCATAATTTTCCTCCCGTTATGTTGAAATATTTATGAAAAGGTTTCGTGTGTGGTAGCAAAACCTAATCTTCGCTATAAAATTGTCCTAAAATATGTAAAAAAACAGTGGGCGATGCGTTCACCCACTCTGATACTGCTTGTTGGGCTTTGTGCAACGGTTGTTGCAAGGGAATGTCCCTCGAAAAAACTGCCTGCAAGAGGAATTGTCCGTCCCTTATTATCTGTTTTTTCTTTGCTGATTTTGGAAAGAGTCCCCGTCCGACGGGTTTTCTTGTGCAATTTCTTGCTGTGTTTGTGCCGAAGACGACGTTTGTTGTGTCTGATCGGAAGAGGCGTTTTGTTGCCGACTTTCGTTGACCATTGCACGCAGACGCCTTATTTCCTCTTCCTTTTCCTTCAATTGCTCTTCCGTCGACTTTTCGGCAGAGGGCTTTTTCTTGGCTGCGTTGGAAACTATGTCGTACACGATAAACGCAATGACGGGAATTCCCACAAAAATGAATATTCCCAACGGCGTTTGCAAAAACATTGCAAATCCGCCAAGACCGCCCACGCTTGCTACGCATTTTCCCAACACGTTTTCAAGCGGAATTGCTCCGTCGGTGGTGTTGTTGGCGTCGCCTTTGGTAACTACGGAAAGGATTTTGCCGCTTGCGTCGGTGTTCACCGAAACTATGCGGTGCGTAACAAACACGTCGGACGAACGAAACGTTACCACGTCGCCTACCGCAAGTTGCTGTTTGCTTTGTTCATCCAGCACGGAAACGAAAATGAGAGCGTTTTTGTCGAAACTGTCGGGATTGTTTCCGCTCATGGAACCGCTGGTTACCGCAAGCGGTGCAATGCCGAACACGGAAGGAGGCACATCGGGATTGGTGCTTCCCTTGATGATAAGCGTTATGTTTATTGCCAGCAGGGGAACAAGCAACACCGACAACACCGTCATTATCACTATCGCGACAATATTCTTTTTGTTTGCGTTTGCCATTGGCTATTCCCCCGAGGTGAAAATCACAACACGCACGCACTATTCTATTCCGCATTGTATTTTTTTACAACGGGACATTAAAAAAGCGTGCCTCGAAACCGAAGACACGCAATGCACAAGTATCTCCGATTTGCTACCACACAAATTCCAACATAACGGGAAAAAAAGAGATACAAAATGCCTCAAGTATATCGTTATGTTGTGTAATGATTTGTGTGGTATGCGTATTTTAACACAAAATATTTTGTAATGCAAGAGATATTGACTTTAATTGTGCAATTTGCTCAAAAAAATGTCTCAAAAAAGTCGGTAGCGGCAATTTTTGTCGCATTTTCGTTTGTTTTTCAAAAAATTTCCCGTTGCAAAAACGTTGCATTTTACGCAAAAGGGCGTACCCGTGGTGTCAAATTTTTGCAGGCGTAGCATGATTTTGCAAAATTGCGTAAAGAATATCGCTCAAACAATGTTTCGGCGATGCCGTTTTGCAGGTTTTTGCGGTACGGTTTGTAAAACAATGTCTTTTTCGTTGACGGCGTCGGAATTTGTTTGCTCAACTTTGCCACTGCTTTTTGAATTTTGCATTGCACAATTTTTTTGTACCGTATGCGTTATTTTTTTACCTTGACGGTAATTTTGTTTTGTATTTTCACTTTGTTAAACACGGTTGCGGTATTTTGCCGTTGATTTTTACAACCGTTAAATACTTGTTTTGACAAACACGGCGTTGCGTACATAAAATTTGTGTGAAAAAATATACGCATTTTTGTGCTTTATTTTTATATATCGGACTTTCGCTTTGCACAATTTTTTTGTACCGTATGCGTTATTTTTGTACCTTGACGGTAATTTTGTTTTGTATTTTCACTTTGTTAAACACGGTTGCGGTATTTTGCCGTTGATTTTTACAACCGTTAAATACTTGTTTTGACAAACACGGCGTTGCGTACATAAAATTTGTGTGAAAAAATATACGCATTTTTGTGCTTTATTTTTATATATCGGACTTTCGCTTTGCACAATTTTTTTGTACCGTATGCGTTATTTTTGTACCTTGACGGCAATTTTGTCATGCAATTTTTGCATTGTTAAATACGGTTGCGGTGGTTTTGCCGTTGATTTTTACAACCGTTAAATACTTGTTTTGACAAACACGGTTTGGCGTACACTAGTTTGTGCTAAAAGGTGAGCAGTCCTATTGTTTCCTTTGAAGTCTGCGTTTTTGCTTTGTACATTTTTTGCTTTTGCTTTTTACGGCTAGTGCATTTTGGCGCAAGGCATTTTTGAAAAAGCAGGTTTTGGAAAATTCCGCAAGGTGGTTTCTCATTCCTGCGGTGCTGTGTCTGTTGTATTAAAAGCATTGCGGCGACATTTTTCAAGTATTTGCAAAAACAGATTGCAAGAGTCGTGTGGCAATTTGTTTCGGTTTGCTTTTGGCGACGACAAAAATTTTGTTCACTCGAGCAATTGGATTGTAACAATTTGACTTTTTGCGACATAAAGTAGTAGCAACGGGGGCTTTTTTTGTTCAGGTACAGCGACTTGCTTTACGAAATGCAACTTTTTTGCCGAAACGGTGTGGAAACGGGCAACATCGGCAACAGCGAATTGGGACAGCAAATTCCCTACATTTTTGTAGGGAAGAAAAACGGCAACTACATGATTGTTCAGGGCGCAATACATGCCCGTGAGCATCTCACGGCGTTGCTGGTGGTCAACCTCGCCAAACACCTCGTGAAAAATCCGCAACTTTCCATTTTGGGAGGCATCTACTTTGTGCCTATGGTAAACCCCGACGGCGTCAGGCTTTGTCAGGAGGGGGTCGGTTTTGTCGGCGACAAACAGCGCAAAAGCAACTTGTTGGCAATCAACGGCAACAGCGACTTTTCACTGTGGAAAGCCAACGTCGACGGCGTGGACCTCAACGTCAACTTCGACGCCCGTTGGGGAGAGGGGGCGGAAAACTGCTTTTGCAAGTCGTCGCAAAACTATGTCGGCAAATATCCTTTTTCTGCCAGGGAAACGAGGGCGCTTGCGGAATTTACCTGCAAAATCAAACCCTGCGTTACCCTTTCCTACCACCTGAAAGGCGAGGAAATCTATTGGGAGTTCGGTCAGACGTCGCACCGCCGTTACCGTGACAAACGTTACGCACAGGCAATTTCAAATTACACCGGCTACAAGGTGGTTTCCCTTTCCGACAGCGTGGGCGGTTACAAGGATTGGTGTGTGGAAAAATTCCACATTCCCTCTTTCACGGTGGAAGTGGGCAACGACAAATTTGCGCACCCCTTTCCCTACTCGCAATTCAACGTCATTTTTCAGCAAAATGCCGACCTTCCCAGAAGGCTGCTAAACACGGTAGTCAGCGACAACGAAAAATTGAAAGAGGCGGGTCTTGCCGACGTGTTGAGGTAGTCGCAGTGTGTGCCGACCGTCCCTTGCCGCCTTTGCAAAAGGGACAAATTTTTTACACGGCAAAAAGCGTATTTGTCCGACAAACCGTTGGGTGTGCAATTTTTGGACGCACAAAAATTTCTTTGACGTTTGCAGGCAAAACGTTTTCCGTGAAAGCGTTTCAAGTTTCGTTGCCGACGTTGAGGTTTTCCGCAGGCTTGACCGTCGAAACGGAAAATGCGAATTTGTCGTTTTTGCAAAGCATGCAAAAACAATTTTGCAGTAGTGGTTTTTGTCAGACGGACGGTGTAAAGTGTTGTTTAGGTGTCGTGCTTGTCCTTTACCTAGGCAAACAATTTGCAAAAAAACCTCTGCCAACCACTGTGTGCAAAAGGCAAACTTACGTGCAGAAAATTAAAAACAAACTCGGGAAAAATGCAATTTTGTCGCTTGTGCAAAGCATGCAAAAACAATTTTTGCAGTAGCGGTTTTTGTCAAACGGAAGAGGTGAAGCGTTGTTTAGGTGTCGTGCTTGCCGTTACCTGAGGCAAACATCTGCAATAAAAACCCTCTGCCAATTCCCGTGTGCAAAGGGCAAATTACAGTGTAAAAAGTCAAAAACAAACTCGGGAAAAATGCAATTTTGTCGCTTTGCAAAGCATGTAAAAACAATTTTGCAGTAGAGGTTTTTGTCAGACGGACGGCGTAAAGTGTTGTTGATGCGTCGTGCTTGTCCGTTACCTGAGGCAAACAATTTGCAACAAAAACCTCTGCCAACCCCTGTGTGCAAAAGGCAAACTTCCGAGCATAAAGTCAAATACAAACCTCGGGAAAATATTTTTTCAATGCAAAAAACGGCAAACAGCAGGTTTCTTTTTTGTTGTTGAGGTTTTCATTTTGCAAAAATATAAAAGTTAAAACAATAATAATTTTCTTAAAAATGCGTTTATAATGTCGTTTTAGGTATTTATAAACGCATTTTTTTGTACAATTTGGTTGTATTTAACAAAACGTGCATGTTGCGTTTGCGTCTGCCGAATCTTTGGGCATTGCGTATGTTGTCTGTTGAAGTGTCCGATTGTTGACAAACCGAGGCAAAAAGAGTATAGTTTTCCCGACGGAGGCACAACTTGCAATACACAAAGCGGTGCGATTTGCACATTCACACACAATACAGTTTTGACAGCAAGGCTACAATGAAACAGTACGTAGACGCCGCCCTTTGCAAAGGCGTGGACGTGCTGTGTTTCACCGACCACATCGAATGTGGAAATTTCAACACTTTTCGTGATTTTCCCTTTGCCGCCCGTGCGGAAGAGTTCCATTCTCTGAAACAACGTTACGGAACGCAACTGACTTTGCTTTTGGGCTTTGAGGTTGGCGAACCGCACCTTCATCCCAAAGAAATGCGGTTTTTGCGTTCCCTGCAACCTGACATGATAATCGGTTCGGTGCATTATCCTGCAAGTTATCTCCCCGAAAGGCACTACACCAACTACGAGTATCAGCGTCTGTACGACAAATTTGTGTCGGACATGGTGTCCGACGGCGATTTTGACGTGTTGGGACACATGGATTTGCCCAAACGGTATCACGACGACTACGTGGAAGACGCGGAAACGCTTTGCAAAACTTTGCAGGTGTGTCTACAGCGTGGAATTGTGCCGGAAATAAACACGTCCCGTTACTTTTCCCGTCATTTTACCTTGCCTTCGTTGGAAATAATTGCCAAGTACCGAGATTTCGGCGGTAAGTTTGTAACCGTCAACAGCGACAGCCATTCGGCGCAGACGCTTGCCGACGGTTTTGACCAAGTTGTTTCAAACCTTCCGCAGGGTTTGCGTCTGTGTTACTTTTGCGGCGGTAAAATTGTGCCGTTGCAGTAGTTTGTTTTCGGCGGTAGTTTGTTTTTGCAAGATAAATTTTTTGTTGAAAAGTAAAATTTTTACCGCAAAAATTGCCCTTCAAAAACAAGGCGCATATTGATTTTTATCGGCAAAAAAGGTATAATAATTTATTGTAGAGTTGTTTTGCGACAACATTGGGTTTTGTTGCGCCGACGGCAGTCGTCGGCAGTTTTTGTAATGGTCTTTGTTGTTTCAAAACTTTGAAAATGGGTGTCAAAAACAACCGTTCAGGGGGTAAAATTGAAGAAAATCGGTGTAATTTCCGACGTGCACGGCAATTTGCCCGCTTTGAAAAGGGCGTTGGAATATCTCAAAAGCACAAATTGCGACGAAATCATACACACAGGCGACATAGTGGACATAGGAGCGCAATCTTTGGAATGTCTGCAAATGTTGTCGGAAAACAACGTGGTGTGCCTCATGGGCAATCACGATTGGGATTTTGTCACGGGAAACGCACGGCACAAACAGTTTTCTCACGTATCCACGGCACACAAACAGTTTGTTTTTGCGTCCTTGAAGGGCATGGAAGCGGTTGTCGGAAAATTCCCTCTGAGCGTCGAGCGTATCTGCGGGGGCAAAAAGGTGATTTTTGAGCATTACTGCCGTTATCCGCAACCAATAAACGGCTACTTTTTCCGTCCCACTGCCAACAATCCCTCTGCGGAAATTTTCGACGAAATGTACAGCGACTACAACTGCGACGCCGTGTTTTTCGGACACAAGCACGAGCCGTGCGACCTTACGGGAAAAAGGCTGTACGTCGACGTGGGAAGCGTCGGCTGTCATCCGCAACCCGTAGCATGCGGAATAGTGATAACCTACGACGACAACAGTTTCAGTTACAGCAGGTTTGCCCTTCCCTACGATTTGAAAAGCGTGGAAGACAGCATGACAAAAGGAAATTTGCCAAGCGGCAGGTATCTTTTTGATTTTTATTTTTTACACAGGAAGGATTTGCCTTTTTGCGAGGAGGAAGAATGAAAGGTTTTGACAACGAAAAGTACATCAGGCTGCAATCGCAAAACATTGCCAAGCGTGTGCAGGAATTCGGCGGAAAACTTTATCTGGAATTCGGCGGAAAATTGTTTGACGACTACCACGCATCCAGGGTGTTGCCGGGATTCAAACCCGACACCAAGGTGGAAATGCTGTCCAAAATCAAGGACGAAGTTGAAGTGGTAATTGTAATAAACGCCGTGGACATTGCCAACAACAAGTTGCGTGCCGATTTGGGCATAACCTACGACGAAGACGTGCTTCGCCTTTACGACGAACTTGCTACCCGTGGACTTTTTGTCGGCAGCATTGTGATAGCGCAGTTTTCTTGGGAAAACGTTGCCGCCGTCAACTTCAAACGCAGGCTGGAAAATTACGGCGTTAAGGTGTACTGTCACTATCCTATCGAAGGCTATCCACTCAACGTGTCGCACATAGTGTCGGAAGAGGGGTTCGGAAAAAACGACTACATTGAAACTTCCCGCAAAATCGTGGTGGTAACGGCACCAGGCCCCGGTAGCGGCAAAATGGCAACATGCCTTTCGCAGTTGTATCACGACAGCAAACGAGGAATAAAAAGCGGTTACGCCAAGTACGAAACCTTTCCCGTTTGGAATTTGCCTTTGAACCACCCCGTAAACATTGCCTACGAGGCGGCAACCGCCGACCTCAACGACGTCAACATGATAGACCCGTGGCACATGCAGGCGTACGGCAAGTCCGCCGTAAACTACAACAGGGACGTGGAAGTTTTTCCCGTGCTCAATGCCATTTTCACCAAGGTTTTGGGTGCTTCTCCCTACAAGTCGCCCACCGATATGGGTGTGAACATGGCAGGCTACTGCATTTGCGACGACGCCGTGTGTTGCGAGGCAAGCAAACAGGAAGTAATTTGCCGTTTTCTCAAAGCAAAAACGCAGGCACGCAAGGGAAAGTGCGATTCTACGGTGGTGGACAAGTTGGATCTGATAATGTCCAAGTTGAACCTGAAAGAAGAGGACCGTCTTGTGGTGGGCTATGCAAGGCAATACGCCAAGGAAAACGGTTGCGTGGCAAGTTCGTTGATATTGCCCGACGGCTCCGTTATTGTGGGAAAATCCTCCTCCCTTCTCAGCAGTACTGCGGCTTTGGTGCTCAATTCCCTCAAAAAACTTGCCAAATTGCCTGACGTCAATTTAATTGCTCCGCAGGCGTTGGAGCCCATTCAGAAATTGAAAAAGAACTGTCTGGGGGAAAAGAACCTGCAACTTCATGCCGATGAAGCGCTGATTGCTTTGTCCGTATCTGCTTCCGTCAACCCCATGGCGGAACTGGCTCTGGAACAGTTGGGCAAGTTGCGTGACTGTCAGGGACACATAACAGCCATTGCTTCGCATGCCGACGAAAAAACAATGCGCAAATTGGGCGTGCAGTACACCTGCGATGCGGTGTACCCTACAAAACGTGTGTATTTTGACTGATTTTTTGCATACGGTTGGTGATTTTGTGTACAATTTGCACAAATTTTCACACAAAAAAAGTAGTGTTTAACTGTGAAAAACAATTGTTTTTACAGACAATCGGTGCGTTAATCCCGACGTTTTTGGCTGTTTTTCAAATTGAAACGTCGTAGTGTTTTGTAAAAATTGTTGCAAAGCGGAACGCAGGAAAATGCACAAAAAGTTTTTTACGTTGGCAACATTTGCCGAGTTTTCTCATCTGCAACTAAAAAACGCCCGTCCTGCATTTGCAGGGCGGGCTTGTGTTTGCAATTTAACGGGCAATCAGGCAATTTCCAAAGCAAGTTTCATCATTTCCGTGAAGGAATTTTGTCTTTCGTCGGAGGAAAGTTCCTCTCCCGTCAGCAAATGGTCGGAAATGGTGCAGATGCACAGGGCGTTTTTGCCTGCACGTGCGGCATTGAGGTAGAGTGCCGCCGCTTCCATTTCCACAGCCAGAACTCCCATCTTTCCCCACACGACAGAGCCTTTTCCGTCGTCGTAAAAGGTGTCGCTGGACAAGACGTTTCCCACCTTGTAGGTGTAGCCTTCTCTGTCGGCAACTTCCACGGCTTTTTTAAGCAGCGAGTAACTTGCAATGGGAGCAATGGTCCCCGGCATTTCAAATTGATGTGCGTAGTTGCTGTTGGTGCATGCTCCCTGTGCAAAAACAAGGTTTCTCACCTTCAGATCGGGGTGTATTGCCCCTGCCGAACCTATGCGGATTATGTTTTCCACTCCGTAAAAGTTGAAAAGTTCGTAACTGTAAATTCCAATAGAGGGCATTCCCATGCCGCTTGCCATCACGGAAACTCTCTTTCCGTTGTAATATCCCGTGTAGCCTTGAACGCCACGCACGTTGTTTACCAATTTTGCGTCGGTAAGAAAGTTTTCGGCAATAAATTTGGCACGCAACGGATCTCCCGGCATAAGTACGGTTTTTGCGAAATCGCCTTCTTTTGCAGCAATGTGAGGGGTGGGAATAGGCATGTTGTTTTTCTCCTTTATTTGTAGTTGAAGCGTCGTAAACAGGCAAAGTCGCTGTTTTCCGCCACCTAAAATTATAATTGCAAATTTTGCCTTTGTCAATACCGACTTTGCGACGGTTGTTGTAAAAAATACAAAAAAGGTGTAAAACGAGCCGTAAAACGCTTTGCAATGCGGCGTTACAAGGTTGTGTTTTTCCTTGCCAAAGGGTGACACAGCGGACAACGAAAATTGCGGTTGAGGTTTTGCGTTGTTTTCTTGTGTTGTTGAGAAACGCCTCGAAACAACACAAAAATGCACCGATAAGTGCATTTTTGTGCATTATCGGTGCATTTTTCGTCAATAAGTAAAAAAACGGTAATGTCAATTGTCTTCGTACACGTCCAAAACAACAACTTGCGGAACGTCGTTTTGCGGTACGTCTTCCAACTGCAACGTTTCGCTGTGTGCAAAAGTTATCTGCTTTTTGTCAAACAGTTGCAAAAACTTTTCCACGCCGTCTATTTCAAAATTGTGTTGCGGTGTTTTGTAGTGCATCGGTACGACAATGTCGGGGCAGATGTTGTCCACGTACCATTTCGCACCGGAGGCGTCCACGGTAAACTTGCCTCCGACAGGCACAAGCAACACGTTTGTTCCTTTCAGTTTTTCTGCAAGAGAAGCGTCTCTTTCGCCTATGTCGCCCATGTGAACGACACGTATTCCGTCCACGTTGAAACAAAACGCCAGATTTTTTCCCCGCAATTTGCCTTTCTGGTCGTCGTGAAAACAGGGTATGTTTGTAATGTCGATATCGTCCGCCATGACATGTACTTCTTTATCCAACACGGCGGGGTTGCCCTTTACACCGTCGGTGTAGTCGTGGTCGTCGTGGTGGTGGGAAACAGTTACAACTTCGCAACTGAGTTTGGGCATGTTTATTCCCACCATCTGACTGTTGTAGGGGTCGCAAATTATCGCCGTACCCATCTGACTGATTATTCTGAAACAGGAATGTCCCAAGTACTGTAATCTCATCCTTCACCTCGTTTTTTTGTATTGTACAACTACTTGCCTTTTGTGTCAAGGTGCAAAGGCGTTTTGGCTCTACAACGGGGGACGTATGCGTCAAAAACACCTTGCAAAAAGATTTTTGCTTTAATCACGACATTTTTGTGGGAATTTTGACTAATTTTGTATATTGTAAAAATAGTGTGGATTTTTTTCGTATTATTTGGTATAATGATTCTGTATTGCTGAAACAGTAACGTTTCGCCTCTGTTTGAGGCGTCCGTTTTCACAACAAAGTGAACTTCGGCAACGTAAAGAAGGGGGCTTTTGATTATGAAATCTTGGAAATTGGTTGGACCGGGACAACTTACAATGGAAGAATCGGCGCCGACTGTTTTGCAACAAGGTTTTGTCAAGGTCAAGGTGGAAGAAATTTTGTTCAGTTCCTTGGACCTTTGCCTGTACAACGGAACATTCAAGCGCAAGTATCCTTTTGTGCTGGGAAGAAACGCCGTCGGCGTTGTTTCCGAGGTGTACGACAAAGACAAGTCGTTGCTCAAAAAAATGGACAGGGTGGTCATTGAACCCTACATTGTTTGCAACCGTTGCGCCGAGTGTCTGGAAGGGGACTTCGAAAGATGCACCGATTTGCAGTACATGGGGCAAAACAGCGAGGGGTTGTTCAAAAATTTTGTTGACGTATCAATAAATCAGGCACATCGTCTGCCTGACAATCTGACCAACGAACAGGCGTTGTTTGTTTCCTACATTGCCTTTTGCCTCAACATTGTGGATTCTATCAAAATGGACAAGGGCGGACACGTCGCCATTTTCGCATCCACCAAAACAGGCATAATTCTGGCGCAGTTGGTACTATACTATCAGGGTGTTCCCATTCTTGTTTCCAACAACGAGGACCTTTTGGAAAGCGCACGTGAACTTGGCATTTTCTACTGCCTCAACAGCACCCAACTGGACATAGAGGAAGAAATTCTCACCATCACGGGCGGAAGAATGTGCCGTGAAGTGGTGCTTTTCAGCGACAGCGAGTTCAGCGTCAGGGATGTGTACAATGCCGCCGCAAAAAACGCCACAATTTGTCTTGCAGGTGCATCAAACAAGGACAGCAGATTTTCTCTTTCGCAGATAAGTCAAAAGCACCTAACCATTTTCGGCGTGTACAACGGCGTGGGCAACTTTTCTTCGGCAATCAATTTGCTTGTTACCGGCACCGTCAAGGTGGACAAACTTATCGGCGGAACGCTCAACTTCAACACTCTGGACAAACAGTTGGCAAAGATAAAAACAGGCGATTTGGCGTTGAAGTCCAAAGTTATCAAAGTAGATTGAATTTCAGGCTTTTGAAACGGCGTTTCAAAAGCCTTTTGTACGAGGTACGTTATGGAAAAAATTGCAAGTTTCACAGTAAATCATCTGAAACTTTTGCCCGGCTTGTACGTTTCACGCAAGGATGTTTGCAGCGGCGTTACGGTAACAACATTCGATTTGCGTTTCACCGCCCCCAACAAAGAACCTGTTGTGGACGTGCCTGCCCTGCACACCGTCGAACACCTCGGCGCAACGTTTTTGCGAAATTGTCCCCAAAAAAACAGCGTGGTGTACTTCGGTCCCATGGGATGTCGCACGGGGTGCTACCTTGTGATGTTCGGCGATTTGCAAAGCGACGACGTGTACCCGCTGGTAGTGGAAATGTGCCGTTTTATTGTGTCTTTTGAAGGGCAAATCCCTGGCGCAACACCGTCGGAGTGCGGAAATTTTTCTTCGCAAAATCTGGATATGGCAAAGTACTACACGCAAAAGTACTTGCAGGAATTGACGCAACACAAACGGTTTGTGTACCCTCAATAAACCAAAAACTTCAAGACGGTTGTTGAAAAACCGTCTTTTTTTGTTGTGCTTTTGCAGTAACACGCTGCAAAAAACCGTGCTTTCACGCAGTTGCAAATTTTTGCGACAAAATCCGCAACGAAACAAAGTCTTAATGTGCAAACAGTGTGTTGCACGTGGAAGTTTTGCCGAGTAAAAACCACGGGCAACAAATTTTGTAACGGTACAGTGCGTCGGTAAAACAAAATTTATTCAAAAACACAAAAAAGCAAACAAAAAAATCCCCTGCAAATACAGGGGATTTTTGTATTGTTCATCATGCCGTTTTGTAGGTGAAACTTTGCAGTAAACACTGCGTCAAAATTTTTTTGCAGGGACGTGCCCTTTTGCCGCCATTGAGTTTCCCCATTCAAGGGTGCGACATAAAGGTACCGCTTTTTTTTCAAAAACAAAAGGCAAAGCGAAACGCAGCAATTCAATGTCAGTTTCCGGAAATACTCAGACTTCCCACAAAAATGCTTCCCGTGCAAATGTGTCCCAGTGCCACGGCGTCGTCGGAAACACATTTCACGTCGTTTAGCAGTTGGAAAATGTTTCCCGAGGCGATAATCAACGTTACGGGAGAGGTAATTTTTCCCTTTTCGATACGGAAGCCGGAAGACTGCAAACTGAATTGACCGCTTGTTACCGATACTCCTGCGTGCAAGCCTTGCAAACTTGTTATCAACAAACCGTCGTCTATGTCTTTTATCATTTGGTCAAACCCGACGCCGCTTGTTTCAAGGCACAAATTTGCAGGCATTCCGTTGCCGAAACGGAAACCGTTTCCCGTCGGTTGCACGCCCATCATTTTTGCCGTTTTCAGCGAGTGCAAAAATGTTTTCAGCACGCCTTTTTCCACCACGGTTTTGGGAAAAGTTGCCACGCCCTCATCGTCGAAGGTGTATTTTTCCACGGATTTTTCCGCAAACGGGTCGTCGGTAAGCGTTATGTTGTCGCCAAACACCTTTTGTCCCAGTTTGTCGCCCAGCGGTGAAAGTTTTTTAATGACGTTTTCTGCGCTGAACATCGGCGCAAATGCTCTCAAAAGGCTGCATGCTGCGTAGTTTTCCAAAACAACGGGGTACGATTTGGAGGGCACGCTCTTTCCGCCGACGGAATCGTAGGCACGTTGCGCACTTCCGGCAAACAACCTGTCCTTGTCAATGTCGGAAACCTTGCGGAAAAACTGAAATGCGTAGGAAGGACGAACTTCCCCGTTGCGTGTTACGGCAACGGAAATGTAAAATGCCCCCATCGTTCCCGTCCGTGAAATGTCAAGTCCGTTGGAGTTGGTAATTGTTACCGTTTGGGTGGAAATTTCCAAACTGCATTCGGTAGTGGTGATTTCCGCCATTTTTTTGCGGAAGTCCTGTTCCGTTTCCGTGCAGAGTTTGGTGAAATCCGCCAAGGTGTATTTGTCGAAGTCGGATTGGCTTTCCGGCAGAGTGGCGTATTTTTCCGAACCGCCGAAAATAACGTAGGGGTCGTCGCTTTCGATGGCTTTGGCGTTGCGTATTATCATATCGGCAATTTCTTCCGCCGATTCCGTTTCCTTTTCCACGTACACCGAAGCAATTTTTCCGTTGTACACGCCACGAATGTAGTATTCGTTTTTCTCGGCTATGTTTTCCGTGTCCACCTGCATGTTGAAGGTGGAAATTTCCGTGCTTTTTTCCGCAACGTGGTAAACTTCAAATTCGCTTATGCCTTTTTGTTCAAAAACCTTTTTCAATTCAGATACGTTCATTGTTTTTTACCTCCGCTGCCGCCTACCGTCATGTTCTGAATACGAATAGTGGGTTCGCCCACGCATGCGAAAATGCTTCCCGAGCGAGAACCGCACACTCCGTACCCGAAAGACCTGTTGTTTGCCACCATGTCGATGTTGAGCAAAGCGTTTGCGCCGTTGCCTATCAGCGTTGCCCCACGCACGGGACGTGTTATTTTGCCGTCTTCCACCATGTAGCCTTCGGAAACGGAAAAGTTGAATTCTCCCGTTACGGGGTTTACGGAACCGCCACCCATGGATTTGCAGAAAATTCCGTATTTTGTGTTTTTGATTATGTCTTCAAAGGTGCTTTCGCCGTTTTCGATGTAGGTGTTTGTCATTCGGGAAGTGGGGCTGAAACGGTAACTTTCACGTCTGCCGCTTCCCGTTGAGGGCATTTTCATAAAACGAGAATTTCTGTCGTCTATGAGGTAGCCTTTCAGCACGCCCTTTTCTATAAGCACGTTGCGTCTTGCCCTGTTGCCCTCGTCGTCGATGTTGGTGGAACCCCATTCGTTAAAGATGGTGCCGTCGTCTATTGCCGTTACAACGTCGGAGGCAATTTTTTCGCCCAATCTGCCGGTAAATACCGATTGACCTCTTGCAACGCTGGTTGCTTCCAGCGAGTGTCCGCATGCCTCGTGGAAAAGCACTCCGCCAAAGCCGTTGTGAATAATCACCGTGTACACGCCGCCTTCAATTTCGTCGGCTGTCAGCATGCGAAGCGTTGTTTGGGCAACTTCCTTGCCGAAGGTTACCAAATCGTATTTTTTGTACTCGTCAATGTCGAAGTTTCCGCCGATGGAATTGGAATTAGCCTGCGACTTTACTCCGTCGCTTGCCACAACTCTTGCGGCAATGCGTTGCTGATTGCGCAAGTCGTGCACGAATTTGCCTTTGGTGTTGGCAATGGTTACACGTTGAGTGTGTTCTTCAATGTTGACGATGCGTTGCACAATGCACCCTTCAACGGATGCAATGGCGTCATCCACCGTGCGCAGGTAGGATATTTTTTCTTCAACGGGAACGGTGTCGCTGGGGCGCAAAATTTTTACGTGGTCGGTTTCCGCCGTTGTTTCCTGCAATTCAAATTTAATTCCAAGCGGTTTCCCGTCGTAGGCTGCGGACAGTTTTGCAGCCAAAGCCAAAATCCCCTTTTCCGAGCAGTCGGAAGTGTAGCCGTACACCTCCTGAAAGTCTTTCAGCACCCTTATTCCCACACCGTAAATATGACGTGTGGTGCTTTTGTCTACTTTACCGCCGACAAGTTCTATTCTGCCGTTGACGGTATCTTCGCAAAAAAGTTCGGCAAAATCTGCACCCGTTTCAAGGCACCGTTGCAAAACTTTTGTAGCAACATCTTTGGTTACCATAACTGTCATCACCTCCGTAATTGTAACTATTGTACAGTAACAACAGGAAAAAAGCAACTTCAACAGACGCCTATTGCAAAAAAACTCGTCAAAATTTTCACAAACGGTGCAATTTTTTGCGACTTACAGGCGAAGTCGCATGACGTGGGCAAAGGTGGGAAAGAGGGCAAAAGTAACAAGTGGCACAAAGGTGGTTTTTAACGGTGACGGGATTCGTCCCACGCAGTGGGTAAGCGAAACGTAGTGGAGCGCTACGTTATTTCGTCTGCCCGTCACGAGAGCAGAGGGCGACAAGCAAAAGGGAAGCAACAAAAAAAGAGGACGTGAAACAGTCCTCTTTTTGTTGCGACTTACAGGCGAAGTCGCCCGCCGTGGTCAAAGGTTAAAAAGACGGCAAAAGTAACAAGTGGCACAAATGCAGTTTTAACAATGACGGGATTCGTCCCACGTAGTGGGTAAGCGAAACGCAGTGGAGCGCTACGTTATTTCGTCTGCCCGTCACGAGAGCAGAGGGCGACAAGCAAAAGGGAAGCAACAAAAAAAGAGGACGTGAAACAGTCCTCTTTTTGTTGCGACTTACAGGCGAAGTCGCCCGCCGTGGTCAAAGGTTAAAAAGACGGCAAAAGTAACAAGTGGCACAAATGCAGTTTTAACAATGACGGGATTCGTCCCACGTAGTGGGTAAGCGAAACGCAGTGGAGCGCTACGTTATTTCGTCTGCCCGTCACGAGAGCAGAGGGCGACAAGCA
>ERZ1643249.1368-NODE-1368-length-24704-cov-7.904986_pt1 | contig 24704 bp, 19 predicted proteins | sample MGYA00579263_ERZ1643249 | MGnify/ENA primary metagenome ERZ1643249 (study PRJEB29033, sample SAMEA4952264) | chicken gut metagenome | biome: Broiler Chicken; feature: Gastrointestinal Tract; material: Caecum | place: Ireland | collected 2018 | study: Broiler...
GCGCCGACGGCTTTGACCCCGGCGTGACCCACTGCGCCAACAGCGCCGCCCAGCTGACCAACCCGGAATGGCGGTGCGATCTGGTGCGGGCGGGCATCATTTTGTACGGGCTTGCCCCCAGCGGCCAGGTGGGCAGCCCGCTGCTGCGCCCGGTGATGAGCCTGAAAGCGGTGGTCACCCACGTCAAGTGGCTGCAGCCTGGGCAGAGCGTCAGCTACGGCCGCACCTTTACCGCCGGGCAGCCGGTGCAGGCGGCCACCGTCAGCGTGGGCTACGCCGACGGCTACCCGCGGCTGCTGTCCAACCGGGGCGTCATGACCATCCGGGGCAGGGCTGCGCCGGTTTTGGGCCGCGTCTGCATGGACCAGACCATCGTGGATGTGACCGATATCCCCGGCGTGCAGCCCGGCGACGAGGTGCTGGTGTTCGGCCCCGGCGCGGCCCCCGGCGCCGACACCGCCGACACCGCCGCGGAAAAGGCCGGCACCATAAGCTACGAGATCGTCTGCGGCGTCTCCCGCCGGGTGCCGCGGGTCTGCCTGCAAAACGGGGCGCCGGCCTTCTGGTACGACCTGCTCTGCCAGAAGCGGCGGGCGCTGCCGTAACGCCCGCCGCGCCAAACCCCGGCAGATCCCATTTGCCGGGACCCTTGGTTGTGGTACAATATACGCAGAACATGGCACAACAGAAAGGGGAGAGGCCCATGTTTCTGCGTCAGATGCGCTATTTTGCCGCGGTGGTGGACTGCAACAGCTTTACCGAGGCGGCCGAGCAGTGCTATATTTCCCAGTCCGCCATCTCTCAGCAGATCCGCGCGCTGGAAAACGAGCTGGGCGTCAAGCTGCTCCACCGGGAAAACCGCCGCTTTTCGCTGACCCCGGCGGGCGAATATTTCTACGCCCATGCCCGGCCGATCCTGGAACAGGCCGACAGGCTGCGGCAGGACATGGCCCGCATGGCCGCGGGCGGCGCGCCGGCGCTGCGCATCGGCTACCTGCGCAATTACAGCGGCCTGGAGCTGCACGCGGCGGTGGCCGAGTTTGCCCAGCAGGACCCCGATGTAGATATCTCCATCGTCAACGGTACCCACGAGGAACTCTACGACCTTTTGCGCAGCGGCGGGGTGGACCTGGTGCTCAGCGACCAGCGGCGGGCGTTCTCGGACCGGTATGTGAACGTGCAGCTGCTGCGCTGCCAGTGCTATGCCGAGCTGTCCCGCCGGGCCGTGCGCCCCGGCCAGGTGGTGGTGACGCTGGACGAACTGCGGCTGATCCCCTGCATCCTGATCGCCAGCCGGGAACAGCAGAACACCGAGCAGGACTATTTCCGCAACACGCTGGATTTCGGCGGCCAGTTCCTGTTTGCCGAAAATCTGGAGGAAGGACGGCTGCTGGTCACCGGCAACCGCGGCTTTCTGCCGGTGGAAAGCGTCGGCACGCTGCCGCCGCCCGGCGCGGGCATCGTCCGCCAGCCGATTTTGCAGGAGGGCCGCCAGCTGCGGCGCAACTTCTGCCTGTTTTGGGCCAAAAGCAATGAAAACCCCTATCTGGAACCGTTTGCCGGCCTGCTGAAACGCCAGCTGGCCGCCGCCGAAACAGCCAAATGATCGGGACATACAGAAAGCCGGAACGCCGTGCGCTGGCGTTCCGGCTTTCTGTATGCCTGTTTGCATAAGTTTGGCTTATGGATCGGATCCAAAACCCGAATTGCTCCGCCGCAACATCTGGCCTACAATAGAAAGCAGAAAGTACCTGCGGTGACTGCAGCACCGAGCCGACCCAAGAAAGGAAAAGAGTTTATGAGCAAACCATTGATCGTGTATTATTCCCGCAAGGGAGAAAACTACGTCAACGGCAGCATCCGCAGCCTGACCAAGGGCAACACCGAGGTGGTGGCTGAGAGGATCGCCGGCCTGACCGGCGGCGACCTGTTTGAGCTGGAGACCGTCAAGCCCTATTCCGCCGACTACCACACCTGCACCGACGAGGCCATGGCCGAACTGCGGGAAAACACCCGCCCGAAGCTGCGCCGGCTGCCCGAAAGCCTGGACGGCTACGACACCATCTTTCTCGGCTACCCCAACTGGTGGGGCACCATGCCGATGGCGGTGTGCACCTTTTTGGAGGCGTTCGACTTTGCGGGCAAGCGCATCCTGCCGTTCTGCACCAACGAGGGCAGCGGCATGGGCCGCAGCGAAACGGACATCAAAAAGCTCTGCCCCGATGCCACGGTAGAGCAGGGGCTTTCCATCCATGGCGCCGAGGCCGCCCGCTCCGGCCGCGCGGTGGAAGCCTGGGTCAAAAAGCTGATGTGACCAGACGGGGAAAAAGGACCAGGGCTGTTACCGGAAGCATCCAAAGCCTGCCGCGAACGCATATCCCCAGGCTGCCGTTCCAAATTTCTTGCGACTGACCCCGAATTTATCGGGCGGTTTGACCACTTCGCCTTTGGCGAGGCAGTCAGCCGGGACGACTTGGCCGACCGCACCCGCAGGATGGTGATTTTGGCCGCGCTGCGTCAGTAAGGCGGAAAACAACAGCAAACCGAACAGGAGGACTGAATTATGCTGGAAAACGGGACCGTCGATTTCGGCTACGGCTGCATGCGTCTGCCGACGCTGCGCGCCGACGAGCCGGATTCCTTTGACTATGGCAAGATCAACGCGCTGTTCGACGCCTTTTTGGCCAAAGGCTTTACCTACTTCGACACCGCCTACACCTACCACGGCTACCATGCCGAGGAGGCCGTGCGCCATGCTCTGGTGGAACGCCACCCGCGGGACAGTTTCCAGCTGGTGACCAAGCTGCCGCTGCGGGATTTCCAGGACGCCGACGATATGGCGCGCATTTTTGACGAGCAGCTGGAACACTGCGGCGTCGAATATTTTGACCGGTATCTTTTGCACAACATGGGCACCAACGTCTACGAAAAGTGTCGGCGGTACGACGCGTTCGGCTTTGCGGCCCGCAAAAAGGCCGAGGGTAAGATCGGCCTGGTGGGTATGTCCTTCCACGATACGCCGGAACTGCTGGACGAGATCCTGGCCGCTTATGGCGGCAAGATCGACTTTGTGCAGTTGCAGATCAACTATATGGACTGGGAGCAGCCCAACGTCCAGTCCCGCCGCTGCCTGGAGGTGGCCCGCAAATACCGCAAGCCGGTCACCGTTATGGAACCCTGCAAGGGCGGCACGCTGGTCAACCTGCCCGCCGAAGCCGAAACGCTGCTGAAAGCCGCGCGGCCCGATGCCTCCAACGCATCCTGGGCGCTGCGCTTTGCGGCCAGCCAGCCCGGCGTCGAGCGGGTGCTTTCCGGCATGAACAGCCTGGAGCAGGTGGACGACAACACCGCCACCTTCACAAACTTTGAGCCGGTCACGGCGGACGACCTGGCCGTTATCGCCAAAGTGCGGCAGATCATTGAGCAAAACACCCCCATCCCCTGCACGGCCTGCGCCTACTGCACCCATGGCTGCCCCAGGCAGATCGCCATCCCGCAGTATTTTGCGCTGTACAACAGCATCGCCCGCACCACCGGCAGCTTTTCCAGCCAGGCAGTCTACTACAATAATATCTCGCTTGCCCACGGCAAAGCGTCGGAGTGCATCGGCTGCGGCCAGTGCGAGCGTGCCTGCCCCCAGCACCTGCCCATCCGGCAGTACCTGAAGGATGTGGCCGCCAGGTTTGAGGCGGGCAGCAGCTTCCCGACCCGGCGGTAAACCGGGGACCGCCGAAGCCGCCCGGCCCGGCGGATGCGCGCAGCGATAAACAAAAAGCCGGCAGGCAGCCACTGGAACAGGCTGCCTGCCGGCTTGGTCGTTTTGTGTGCGCCGCCCTTTGCGGGGCGGAGAAACGGCAGGGAAGGATCAGGCATCGCCGGATTCGTCCCCGTCGGGGGAAAGCTGGGCGTCGCGGATCTTGCGGATGGCGTCCTCAATGCCAAAGCTCTTGTCCAGGCCGTTGTAGACGATCAGCAGCGACGGCACCATCGGCACCCAGAAATTGGTAAACAGAAAAACCGGGGCCGAAAGCGGGAATAACACGATAACGGCCGCCCAGTAAACGAACTGCACCACCGTGGCCCCCAGGCTGGCCGGCAGATAGGCCAAAAACAGGAAAACCGCGTTTTTCAGCAGCGAACCCAGCGGCAGCTCCAGCAGGGCGATCTGGGGCCACACGTAGGTGAAAAAGCCCAGCACCAGCGCCGTGCCCACCAGCATCATCACAATGATGGCCGAGCCGGCCTGCATGGTGTCCAGATGGAAAAACAGGAAGATCTCGCTGCCGAACAGCAGCCCGAAGATGGCCCCCGGCACCAGCGACGCTTTGGCGTTGCGTTTCCAGGCGCGGCGGTAGGTCTGCCACCAAAAGCCCGGCTCGTCCCGCAGGCTGCGCAGGATGGTGTCGGCCAGGGCGGTCAGCTGCGGCCCGGCCAGCGCGCCGCCCACGATGCCGGCGATGATCATCACCAGCAGCCCGTGGCTGAGGACGGCCAGCACCGCCCCCGCAACAAATGGGATGCAGCTGGCAAAGGCCAGCATGCCGGCCTTGAAAAAGGACCCCATGTCCCGGCCCAGGATCTCGATCAGGCGCGAAAGCCCCCGCTTGCGGGGCGCGTCGGGTGCAACGCCCGGCCCCGGCTTGTTATAGTTGCTGAATAATCCCATGGTGTTCTGGTCGCTCCCTTTCCGCGGCGGCGTCCGGCGGCTGGCCGGCGCGGCCGACTGTACCCTGTCATTGTAGCAGATGCAGCCCGATCGTGCAAGCCGCCCGCCGGCGGGCGGCGCTGCCGGGCAGAAATTTCAGCCATGTAAAAATCTGCCCATTCAGCCATGTAAAAATCTGCCCATCCGCTTTACAAATCGCCCCAAAGCAAGTAGAATAGGAGAAGCGATGACAGTAAGGTTACAAAAACGGCTCTGCCCGTTGCGGTATGCCTGCAAACACCGCGGCGCCGGGCCGGTCTGCCCCTGCGGCCGCCCGCAAAAATCGTTCAAAAGAAAAGAGGACTGTCCATGAAGCGCAAAGTGTTCAGCATCCTTGCCGCTCTGGCTGCCTGCTCCATGCTGGTTGCCTGTGCCCCCGGCGAGGAGTCCCAGGCACCGTCGGGATCCACCGCCCCCGCCGCCACCGAGGAGCCCGCCCCCACCCCGACCCCGGAACCCTACGAGGCCAACGTCCTGACCGGCGAGCCCAAGGATGCCGACTACCCCGAAGGCCAGCGCATCACCGCGGTGATGGTCAACAACATCACCGCCGCCCGCCCCCAGCGCGGCCTGTCCAAAGCGGATATGCTGTTTGAGATCAAGGTCGAGGGCGGCATCACCCGTTTTATGCCGCTGTACGTGGATTACAACGACATCGGCGAGATCGGGCCCGTCCGCTCCGGCCGCGACCAGTTCTTCCAGCTGATCCTGCCCTGGCAGGCGCTGTATATCCATGAGGGCGAAAGCGTCTTTATGACCCAGTACGCCAAAACCTACGAGTACGGCAACCTGAACAACACCAACGGCGCCAACGGCTACCGCGACTACCAGCGCGTCAACTGGCAGGGCCTGAGCTACGGCAACGGCCTGGCGCTGGAGCACACCATGTACACCAGCACCGACAACATCGCCGAGTATATCCAGGACGCCGGGGTGGACATGGACCGCACCTACAACTCCACCTTCTTCAACTTTGTGGACTACCGCAGCGAAAACCCGGTGCGCGACCTGTCCGCCAGCCCCGACAGCGGCTACAGCGACAAGTACGGCCCCGTGGTGCAGGACGGCGAGTATGTGGCCATCACCCACAGCGCCAGCTACCGCACCCGTTTCCTGTACGACGCCGCGACCACCACCTACAACATGCAGCAGTACTACTCCAACGACGGCTCCTGGCGGGATACCATCGATGAGGAGTACGACCAGCAGCTGAACTTTACCAACCTGATCATCCTGTACACCGACTTTGAGGCCTACCCCGGCGACAGCCATGACATCCAGGACGTCAACTTTGGCGACGGCGGCATCGGCTACTACTGCTACGGCGGCAAGATCGAGAAGATCTACTGGCAGAAGGGCACCCCGCTGGAGGCCCTGCGCTTGTACTATCTGACCGAGGACGGCCAGTGCAGCGACCAGCTGCTGCCGGTGAACATCGGCAAGAGCTACGTCACCGTGGTGGACATTGACGAGGCCGGTAACCTGCAGTGGGGCACCCTGGCCGACTTTGACCTGGAGGCCAACGCCGACGCCACCACCGAGACCGTGGTGGACGAGGGCGCCGTGGAAGCCGGCGAGGGCGTTACCGGCGACGTGGGCGATTACGTGGATTGACGGACGCCGCCCGCACCGCACAAGCAAACGAAAGAAAGGGGAGCCGCAACGGGCCGGCCGCGGCCGCCTGCGGCGGCCCCCTTTTGCATTTTATGGGGCGTGGCCCTTTTTGCCGAAAAAAGCGCCCGCCCCCGCAACAGCGAGGTATAACCATGAGACGAATCCAGGCCGCCCTGCTGGCGGCGGCGATGGCCCTTGGCATGGCCGGGTGCAGCGTGTTTGGCAGCGCCCCCCAGGCCACCGCCACGCCGCAGCCCACCCCCACCGCCGCCCCGACCCCCACGCCGGAGCCGACCCCCACCCCCACGCCGGGCGTCAACCCGCTGACCGGCCAGGCGGACCCGGAGGGCGCGCTGAACGGCAAACGGCCGGTGGCGGTGCAGATCCGCACCGGCGACGGCACCCTGCCCCAGTGGGGCATCGCCAGCGCCGACGTGATCATCGAGGGCGTGACCGAGGGCTACAACGCCGGCATGATGGCGATTTTTGCCAGCGCGGACCGCATCAGCAAGGCGGGGCCGGTGGGCCCCGGCCGGGACCTGATGCTGCAGTTTGCCCTGCCGCTGAACGCCGTGCCGGTGCATATCGATAAGAATACCTACGCCTACAACCTGCTCAACGTGCTGAGCTACCAGGACGTGGACGGCTTCCACGCCGGCACCGCGGCCTTTGCCTTTGACGACGGCCGCCAGGCCAGCGGCTACCGGGAGGAAAACTGCTGGTACACTACCGGCGACCTGGTCAAGGCCGGTATGTCGCTGTACGGGGCTTCCACCGACGGCCAGACCATCCAGCTGTTTGACTTCGGCGACCGGGCAGACCCCGCCGCCCGCAACGGCACCGAGCTGCACGTCACCTTCGCCGAGGGCGATACCGAGAGCTTCTACTACTCGGTCAACGACGGCGTCTACTTCAAGACCAACCCGGACGGCAGCCAGGCCATGGACGTCGATGCGGGGCAGCAGGCGTCCTTTACCAACCTGTTTGTGCTGTACGCCTCCTCCGGCATCAAGGACGACGGCTACACCCGCCAGTATGACCTGACCGGCGGCACCGGCCTGTACCTGACCGACGGCGCCTGGCAGGAGATCCGCTGGCAGAAGGGCGACGCCACCGCGCCGCTGGTGCTGACCGACCTGGAGGGCAACAGCCTGAAAGTCAACCCCGGCAAGAGCTTTATCGCGATCTGGGGCGGCTACTACGGCCAGGCGCTGAGCGTCAGGGCCGAGGACGGCGCCGAACAGACGCTGCCCGCCAAACCCGCCCTGCTGGGATCCGGCGTCAGCGACGAGGCCGCCGCCCAGGCCGAGCAGGACTACGACGCCTACCAGGCCGAGCTGGCCGCCCAGCTGGCCACCCCCACCCCCGCGCCGGAAGGCGACGCCGCAGGCAGCGACGCCGGCTGACCCCGCCGCATGACAGGAAACCCCCATGGCCCGCCGCGCACCCCGCCGTGTGCGGCGGGCCGTCTGTACAGCCAACGAACGACAGGGAGGGATCACCCCATGACAAACCGGCAGATCCTGCGCATCGCCATGGAGCAGTCGGCCATTGACAGCGGCTGCCGGCCGGAGGATTTTGCCGCCGGCGGCGTCCGCGTTGTGGACGCCTGCGCTCACCCGCAGGCCCGGCGGTACCTGAAACTGCCGTTTTTGTGTGATTTCACCAGCTACGGCAGCGGCGTGGTGGCGTCGGTGTCGCCGCCTTACCGCGCGCTGGCGGAGGAATACCTGGCCCGCTTTGACGCCGTCCACTGTTTCGAGACGCCCAACCTCCACTGGCTGATGCAGCGCCTGGCGCCGCTGGGGGCGAACGTCTGCTTTATGGCCGAGTATTTCCTGCCCGACGCGGCGCGCCGGCCGCCCCGCACCTGCCCCTTTGAGATGCGGCTGCTGGCCCCGGCCGACTTTGCGGGGCTGTACCTGCCCCAGTGGTCCAACGCCCTCTGCGCCGAGCGGGCCGGGCTGGATATGCTGGCGGTGGGCGCTTACGACGGCGGCCAGCTGATCGGGCTGGCGGGGGCCTCGGCGGACTGCGACGCCATGTGGCAGATCGGCGTCGATGTGCTGCCGGCCTACCGGCGGCAGGGCGTGGCCGCGGCGCTGACCGGCCGCCTGGCCGGGGAAGTCTTTGCCCGCGGCAAGGTGCCCTTTTACTGCTGCGCCTGGTCCAATGTGGCGTCGGCCCGCAACGCCATTGCCAGCGGGTTCCGGCCCGCTTGGGTGCAGCTGACCGTCCGCCCCGTGTCCGACATTGACGCGATGAACCGGCGCTGACCCCGCGCCCCGCCGCAAGGAGATGCTCATGCACTACCATGACATCCGTCCCGCCGTCTTTCAGGCGCGGCCCAACCGCTTTGTGGCGCAGGTCACCCTGCCGGACGGCACGCCGGTGCGCGCCCACGTCAAAAACACCGGCCGCTGCGCCGAACTGCTGGTGCCGGGGGCAAAGGTCTACCTGGAATACGCGGCCAACCCCCGGCGCGCCACCCCCTGCGACCTGGTGGCGGTGGAAAAGCCCACCCCCCGCGGCACGCTGCTGGTCAACATGGATTCAGCCGCGCCCAACGCCGCGGCGGGGGAGTGGCTGGCCGCCGGCGGCCTGGGCCCGCTGCAGGACCTGCGGGCCGAGCAGACCTTGGGCGATTCCCGCTTTGACTTTGCCGCCTGCCAGGGGGACCGTCCGGTGCTGGTGGAGGTCAAGGGCTGCACGCTGGAAACCGGCGGCGTGGCCTGTTTCCCCGACGCGCCCACGCTGCGGGGACTGAAGCATGTGCGGGAGCTGGCCGGCTACGCGGCCCGCGGCTGGCGCTGCTGCGTGCTGGTGGTGATCCAGATGGCGGGGGTGCGCTGCTTCCGGCCCAACTGGGCCACCCAGCCGGCCTTTGGCCAGGCGCTGCGCCAGGCCGCCGAGGCCGGCGTGGAGCTGCGCGCGCTGGACTGCACCGTTACTCCGGGCTCCATTGCACTGCGCCAGGATGTGCCGGTGGACCTGACCCCGCCCGCGGGCACTTGACAGTGCCGGCGCCGGCTGGTATAATCTTGGGCAGTTTGATATCGTATGTTTGCCGCCGGGTAACGCCTTTTTCCTCCCTCGTCAGGCCTTTTTGCAGAGGGTCGGAAGGAGGCGCTTTTTTTGTGTGGCCGCATACCGTCTGGGAGGAAACACCATGAATGCACGCACATCCTGCCTGGGCGATTTCGCCCGCTATACCTCGCTGAACGTGCTGGGCATGATCGCGCTGTCCTGCTATATTTTGGCCGACACCTTTTTTGTCTCGCTGGGCATGGGGGCCGACGGCCTGGCCGCGCTCAACCTGGCCATCCCGGTGTACAGCTTTATCCACGGCAGCGGCCTGATGATCGGCATGGGCGGCGGCACCCGGTATTCCATCCGCAAAAACCAGGGGGACGGCGCCTCGGCCAACCGGGCGTTCACCTCCGCCATCTGCCTGGCGGCGGGGTTTGCGGCGGTGTTTTTCCTCATCGGGCTGCTGCTGCCCGGCCCGCTGGCCCGCCTGCTGGGGGCCGACGGCGCGGTCTATGCCATGACCCGCACCTACCTGCAGGTCATCCTGCTGTTTGCCCCCGCCTTTTTGACCAACAACCTGCTGCTCTGCTTTGTGCGCAACGACGGCGCGCCCCAGCTGGCCATGGCCGGCATGATCACCGGCAGCCTGTCCAACGTGGTGCTGGACTATGTGTTCATCTTCCCCTGCGGTATGGGCATTTTCGGCGCGGCGCTGGCCACCGGCTTTGCACCGCTGATCAGCATGGCGGTGCTGTCGCCCTACCTGATCCGGGGCAAAAACCGTTTCCGGCCTGTCCGCTGCCATCTGCGGCTGCGGTGGCTGGCCGCCATCTGCTCGGCCGGCGTGCCCTCGCTGGTGACGGAGGTCTCCTCCGGCGTGGTCATGATCGCCTTCAACGCCATCCTGCTGCGGCTGGAGGGCAACGTGGGCGTGGCGGCCTACGGCGTCATCGCCAATCTGTCGCTGGTGGTGCTGTCCATCTTTACCGGCATCAGCCAGGGCATCCAGCCGCTGCTCAGCGCCCGGTACGGCGCGGGCAAAAAGGCGGAACTTGCCGTTTTGCTGCGGTATGCCGTCGTTACGGCGCTGGCGGTCAGCGCCGTGGTGTATGCGGTCATCTTTGTATTTGCCGGGCCCATCGCCGCCGTGTTCAACAGCGGGGCCAACGCCCGGCTGCAGGCCCTGGCCGAGTACGGCCTGCGGCTGTACTTTATCGCCTGCCCCTTTGCGGGGTGCAATATCATCCTGTCGGTCTACTTTACCTCGGTGGAGCGGCCGCGTCCGGGGCAGCTGGTGTCCATCCTGCGCGGCTTTGCGGTCATCCTGCCCATGGCGTTTGCGCTGTCGGCGCTGTTTGGGCTGACCGGCGTATGGTGCGCGTTCCCCGCCGCCGAGGCCGTTGTGACCGCGGTGGGTGCGGCCCTTTACCTGCGCGGCCCCCGCCCGCAGCCGTACCAGCAGCTGTGCTGAGACGCACCCGCCGCAGACCCGGCAGGGGAGCGCCAAACATACAACAAAGACCGGCGGCGCCCAGGGATCGGGCGCCGCCGGCCTTGCTATATCAGGATGTGTCTGAAAAATCCCCTTCTCAAGCTTGTATTTTACCTATCCCTTTATCTTTTGGGTATCTTCAAGATAGAATTCAAGGTACCCACATTCAGGACATACAGCGGCATGGACCTTGCCAAGATTCTCTTTGAAAATTCCCTGCTTTGTGATTTTTAAGCCGTACGCACCTCCCTCAACTTTTACATCATAATGTTCAATCATATTATGATCACAGCGAATACAATTCCTCATAGATACCCCCAAATACTATTCATAGTTTGCAGCAGGGAACACAAAGTCGGGTTGGGAATGGATTTATCAGATACGCCCTGGTGTGCCTGCGGGAGGGGCCGCCGCTTACAGCCAGAACTGCACCAGACGGCTGGCGGTGTCGAACAGGGTGGGGACGTTCATGTGCAGATGGGGTTCGGCGGAAAAGAACACCCCTGCGGCAAACAGCAGCCCGGCGGCCGATGCCAGGCCCATGCAGACCCGCAGCGTTGTCTGCACCCCGGCCATGCCCGGCAGAGCGGCGTGGCTGCTGGCGGCCTCCTCGGCAGCCAGCCAGCACAGTGCTGCGGCAAAGGTCAGCGGCAGGGCAAAGTCCATCAGATACCGGTACAGGATACCGGCCATCTCGGCATCCAAAACGGCCAGCACCACCGACGACAGAACGATCCAGCCCACCACGCCCCGCAGCCGTTTGCCGGCCAGTCTCCGGCGCAGCAGCGGTGCCAGTGCCAGGATCCACAAAAACGGTGTAGTGGCCAGGATACCGCCGTAGCACGCTTCTGCGATAAAGCGGCCCACATAGCTGGTTGCGGGGTAGATGGCCCCCACGTAAGGGAAGGTGCTGGACAGCGGGTTGGGGACCAGCAGATAGTAGAACAGTGCGGTACCGATGCGCCCGGCATTGAAGCCGCGCTTGGTCATGTCGTTGCTGGTCAGGTTGTAGTTGGCGCCAAAATCAAAGGGGCTGCCGAAGCGGGCATAGTTGTACCACATCAGCCCGGCGGCCACCAGCACAAAGGGCAGGGCAAACAGTGCAAATTCCGCCGCGCCCTTGCGGGTGAACAGCCGCTTTTCGGTCACATACTGGCGCCAGAAGATGGGCAGCGCCAAAAAAGCGAAGATCTCCATCTGGGGCCGGCAGCCGGCCACCAGCGCCATGCAGACGCTGCCAAGGACCAGGTGGGCGATGCGCGCGCCGCGGCGGCTGTCCGGCGTGTTGGAGGCCGCCAGCCACTGCCACAGCGCCAGCATCACAAAGGACGCGCCGCACAGGATGACATACTCGTAGATCAGCGGCCGCAGCAGCAGATAATACAGCTGGCCGCAGCCCGCCACCGCCGTGGACGCCAGCAGGTAGGCCGCAGTGCTGACGCCGGGGAACCACCGCTTTGCCGCCTGCCGGACCAGCCCGAAGCCGGCCAGCACAGCGGCTACGGCCATCACCACCATGCCAAAGCTGGTGGGCAGGTCGGGGATGCCGGTCAAAGCCTCAAAGGGCAGCTGGAACAGCAGGCAGGGCACCACGCCGAAATAGCAGTAGTATTTGCCGTCGTAATAGGCGGCATCCCACACCGAGCCGTCAACTGTCTGGGCGCGCAGCTCGGTGTCATAGGGGTTTTCCATGGCGACCAGTTCGGCGGGAGGCTCCAGCACCAGGTTCAGGTCCAGCCGCCCGTTCAGCAGCGAATGCGCCAGTGCACCCATCTGGCCGTAGGCGGTACCGTCCTCAAAGTGGTAAACAAAGTTGAGGGGCGACTCGCCGTCCCAGGAGTCCACATTGTAGGTGGCTGTGGCAATGCCGGAATAGGAGGGCAGTGCAAAGGGAGCGGCGCAGGCCAGCAGGCTCAATGTCAGCGCAAAAGCGGCTACGGCAGGTCGCCAGCGGCCGGGCTCCGCCAGATATTTGGCCCGCCACAGACTGCTGCCTGGGCGGAAGCTCCAGCCCAGCCCCAGTGCAAGGAACACCAGCCCGCACCGCAGCAGCGAAAAGTCCATCGGCCGGGGTGTGTTGGCGGTGATGCCTTGGATGGCCCAGTTATAGTCTGCCCATTCGTTCTCACTGTAATTGTTGGCGTGCAGGCTCAGGCTGGATATCTTGCCGGAAAAGTCCAGTGTCACCCAGCGGGTGCGGGGAGCGCCCGGCGTGTACCACCAACGGCCGCCGGCGATCTCGGTGCTGTTGGCTTCGTCACTGGCCGAAATCTCCAGCTGGAGCCGGGGGTCCTGATGCTGGGACGGCTCCTTCAGCCGCTGGTAACTGGCAGAGTCGATCTGCAGATTGTAGATAGGCTGGTCGATGTTGTAAAAATGGATGGTGGGATGAGCGGTTTCCAGTTGGATACCATTGATGTCATATACCTGGTCCTTGTCCGGCACCAGATAGTCAAACAGCTGAAACGGCTGGTAGCTGTGGGTGACAAAGTAGTTCATGTTGAACACGAATACTTCGCTGCCCAGGGCGATCAGCGCCAGCAGCGCCGCCACGGCAGGGCGATGCAGACGCCCGCGGGCCAGGGGCAAAAGCCGGGCTCCCAACACACATGCCGACACCCAGCCTGCCGCCGCGCACAATACGATCAGGCGGAACCCGTCAAACCCTACTGTCAGCCCCTGTTTGGAAAAGGCCAGAAAGGCGGCGCCCCACAGCAGCGCCCAGACCAGAACACCGGGCAGCAGCTGCCGCGGCGCAAAAGCCCGGCGGGCCAGCCTGTCGGGCACCAGTGCGGCACCCAGGCAGAGCAGGGCTGTCAGCAGCAAAGTGACAAACAGCAGCATTACAAAACCTCCTTACAGCCAGAACTGCACCAGACGGCTGACATTTTGGAACAGGGCTGGGTTCTGGCTGTACAGCCAGGGTTCGGCGGCAAAAATGACCAGGAACCCGTACACAAGCCCTGCGCCCACGGCCAGACCCATGCCGGCGCGCAGGGCGCTGCGCAGCCCGCGCAGCGGCGGGGCAAGGGCAGCGCGGTTCTCCGCTGCCTCCTGGGCAGCCAGCCAGCACAGCGCGGCGGCAAAGGTCAGCGGCAGGGCAAAATCCATCTGGTAGCGGTACAAAATGCCGGCCATCACCGCGTCCAGCGCGCACAGCGCCAGCGTGCTGACCAGCACCCAGCCCACCACGCCCCACAGCCGCTTGCGGGCCAGGCGGCGGCGCACAAGCGGCAGCAGCGCAAACACCCACAAAAAGGGCGTGCAGGTCAGGATGCCGCCGTAGAACAGTTCCGACACGGTGCGTCCGATGTAGTTGGTGTAGGGGTGGACCTCCACCACGTAGGGAAAGGCCGACTTGAAGAGGGGGAAAGAGAACAGATAATAGAACACCGCCGGCCCGATGCGCCCGGCATTGAAGCCGCGCTTGGTCATGTCGTTGCTGGTCAGGTTGTAGTTGGCGCCAAAATCAAAGGGGCTGCCGAAGCGGGCATAGTTGTACCACATCAGCCCGGCGGCCACCAGCACAAAGGGCAGGGCAAACAGTGCAAATTCCGCCGCGCCCTTGCGGGTGAACAGCCGCTTTTCGGTCACATACTGGCGCCAGAAGATGGGCAGCGCCAAAAAAGCGAAGATCTCCATCTGGGGCCGGCAGCCGGCCACCAGCGCCATGCAGACGCTGCCAAGGACCAGGTGGGCGATGCGCGCGCCGCGGCGGCTGTCCGGCGTGTTGGAGGCCGCCAGCCACTGCCACAGCGCCAGCATCACAAAGGCCGCGCCGCACAGGATGACGTATTCATACACGTTGGCGCGGAACAGCAGGTAGTACAGCTGGCCGCAGCCCGCCACTGCCGTGGACGCCAGCAGGTAGGCCGCGGCGCTGACGCCGGGGAACCACCGCTTTGCCGCCTGCCGGACCAGCCCGAAGGCGGCCGCCACCGCGGCCACGGCCATGACGATCATGCCGGCGCAGTTGGGCAGGTCGGGGATGCCGGTCAACGCCTCAAAGGGCAGCTGGAACAGCAGGCAGGGCACCACACCGAAGTAGACATAATACCGCCCGTTGTAAAAGGCCACGTCCCACAGGGCGTCGGGGGCCTGGGCCTGCCGGGCGATGGTGTCGTAGGGGTTGTCCATCTCCAAAAGCGCCTGGGGCGGGTCCAGCGCCAGGTCCAGCCGTCCGTCCAGCAGCGAGCTGGCCAGCGCACCCAGCTGGTTGCCGGTGTCGTGCTGCCAGTCGCTGATATGCCGGGTAAAGCTGACGCGGCTGCCGCCGTCCCAGTTGTTGGCGTTGTAGGTGGCGGTGGCAACGCCGGAGTTGATCGGGTCGGCAAAGGGCGTCAGCACCGCCAGCAGGCAGAGCGCGCCGGTGCAGACCGCGACACCGGGGCGGAAGCGTTTGGGATCTTCCAGATATTTGGCCCGCCACAGGCAGCTGCCGGGACGGAAAGCCCACACCGCCGCGCACACCGCCAGCGCCGCCGCAAACCGCAGCCACGAGAACAAAAACGGCTGGGGCGCATTGGCGGCAATGCCGGTCAGGGTATAGTCAAAGGAATACCAGATGTACTCGCCGTCGTAGGGGGCGGCGGTCAGCGTCAGGCTGGCAATGCTGCCGGAATAGTCCAGCACACGGCTCCAGCTGCGCGGCGCCTGCACCGCCACGTCCCAGCTGCCGCCGATCAGTTCAATGGCGTTGGCCTCGTCGGCAGCCGCGATAACGATGGTGAACAGCGGGTTCTGCGCGGCCTCCCGCTCCGGGGCGGCGCCGTAGTGGAAGGCCAGCCCCTCCAGCTGCAGGTTGTAGATGGGAAAGTCCATGCCGGAAAAATGCAGCGCCGTGCTCTCGCCGGAAAGGGTCACGCTGCCGTCGTCGCTGCGGGGGGTGGACTCGTCCAGATAGTCGAACAGCTGGACGGGCACATAGTCGTGGGTGGCAAAGTACTTGACGTTGCCCAAAAACACCTCAAAGGTCAGCGCGCACAACACCAGCGCCGCCGCGGCCAGCGCCCGGCGCTTTGCCCCCCGCAGCAGGCCGGTGCAGCGCAGCGCGCAGACGCACCCCGCCGCCGCGGCGGCCGCGGCGCAGACCGCGCACAGCCGGAGCAGGCCAAAATCCACCAGCAGGCCCGGCTTGCCAAAAAACAGGAAGGCCCACGCCCACACGCCGGCAAACACCGCCCCGGCGGCGGCAAGGTCCCGGCGGGCAGGGCGGCGGCCGGCCAGGCGGGCGGGCAGCACCCCAAGCGCCAAGCAGAGGACAGCACTGAGCAGCAGCGCGGCAAACGGCATAGAAAATGCACTCCTTTGCAGGGAAAATACGGAGGTGAAAAAAACAAACCGGATAATTATAAATAAAAAGTACAAAACAGCGTGCTCTTCCGGCAGCCGGCGGGCCTGATGCGCGGTATGCAGGCCCGCCGCGCCATGACGCACAGCGGAAGGGCATCCGCTTGCCCAACCGTGTGCGGCTGCCGGCCCGGCGCAGCCGCACAGCGGGCCGCTGCGCAGCAGGATACAAAACTGCCGATTTGCGGCCATTATACCACGCCTGGCCGTATGCCGTCAAAAAATGCCGCGGCGGGCTTGTATTCACTGATTTACAGCGGTATAATGAACATCAAAGACCGCATGGCCTTTGAGTATGTTGTCCCGGCAACGCCCGCCCTGCCGCCTGATAGAGGGGTGGACGGGATGTGCGCCCGCGGCAGGCTGCGCCGGGCAAAGGAGAGAATGAGATTGTTGGATATCAAGCTCACCCGCACCACTTCCCCCAAGGCAAAGCCTGCCGACGAGAGCAAGCTGGGCTTTGGCAAGATCTTCACCGACCACATGTTCCTGATGGACTACACCGCCGGCGAGGGCTGGCATGATGCGCGCATCGTGCCCTACGCGCCTCTGCCGCTGGACCCGGCCACCGTGGTGCTGCACTACGCCCAGGAGATCTTTGAGGGCATGAAGGCCTACCGCACCGCCGACGGCACCGTGCAGCTGTTCCGCCCCGACTGCAATGCCACCCGCTTCCAGGATTCCGCCGACCGCCTGTGCATCCCCCGCATCCCCGCCGAGGACTTTGTCCAGGCGGTGGAGGCGCTGGTGGACGTGGACCGGGACTGGGTGCCCCACTCGGACGGCGCTTCGCTGTACATCCGGCCTTTCTGCTTTGCCAACGACGTGGGCCTGGGCGTCCACGCCTCCAAGCATTATATCTTCTGCATCATCTGCTCGCCCTCCGGCGCCTACTACGCCGAGGGCCTGAACCCGGTGCGCATCTACGTCGAGGACGAGTACATCCGCGCCGCCCCCGGCCTGACCGGCTTTACCAAGTGCGGCGGCAACTACGCGGCCTCCATCAAGGCTGGCGAGCTGGCCGAGGAGCAGGGCTTCAGCCAGGTGCTGTGGCTGGACGGCGTTGAGAAAAAATACGTCGAGGAAGTCGGCAGCATGAACATCATGTTCAAGATCGACGGCAAAGTCTACACTGCCGCCTGCACCGGCACCGTGCTGCCCGGCGTCACCCGCCGCAGCATCATCGAGCTGCTGCGCGACTGGGGCTATGAGGTCGTCGAGGGCAAGCTGGCCATCGCCGACGTGATGCAGGCCGCCCGCGACGGCAAGCTGGAGGAGGTCTTTGGAACCGGCACCGCGGCGGTCGTCAGCCCGGTCAAGGAGCTGGACTGGAAGGGCGAGCAGGCCCTGATCGGCGACGGCCAGATCGGCCCGCTGACCCAGAAACTGTACGATACCCTGACCGGCATCCAGTGGGGCAAGCTGCCCGACGAGAAGGGCTGGACCGTTCCGGTCAAACAGATGTTCTGATCTTGGCAGGCCGGCGGCCTGACGCTGCAAAAGGGGCGGGCTCGCATGCCGGGCCCGCCCTTTGGTCTGCCTGCCTGCGGGCACATGGCGCCCCGCAGGGGCGCCAAACCCGGCTGCCGGGGCAATAAGCGGCCGCAAACCGCCGTTTTTTGCGCAAAAATCTGCTAAAATAGCGGCGCAGGTCTTGCAACGGCAGGGGATTTCGGGTAAAATAAATAGCAGGTATGCTTTATTCAACTTTTTACTACATGGAGGAATTTCTATATGATCTCAGCAGGCGAGTTCCGCAACGGCGTCACCTTTGAGCAGGACGGCCAGGTCCTTCAGGTCGTCGAGTTCCAGCACGTCAAGCCCGGCAAGGGCGCTGCCTTTGTGCGCACCAAGACCAAGAACGTCATCACCGGCGCTGTGACCGAAACCAGCTACAACCCCACCGCCAAGTTCCCCCAGGCCTTTATTGAGCGCAAGGAAGTCACCTACTCCTACGAAGACGGCGGCCTGTACCACTTCATGGACAATGAAACCTACGACGATATCCCGGTCAACGCCGCCGACGTGCCGGACAACTTCAAGTTCTGCAAGGAGAACGAAGTCTGCAAGCTGCTCTCCTACAAGGGCAAGGTTTTCAGCGTCGAAGTGCCGAACTTCATCGAGCTCGAAGTGACCGAGACCGAGCCCGGCTTCAAGGGCAACACCGCCACCAACACCCTCAAGCCCGCCAAGGTCGAGACCGGCGCCGAGATCCGCGTGCCCCTGTTCATCAACGAGGGTGACAAGATCCGCATCGACACCCGCACCGGCGAGTATATGGAGCGCGTCTGATCGGGCGCCGCGCCTGTCTCTTTTACAAAAAGGAGGGGAACCCCTATGGCTATGGACCTGAACGCCAAGGCTGCCTACATCCGCGGCCTGATGACCGGCATGGAATTTGACCCCAACTCCAAAAATGGCAAGATCATCGCCGCGATGATGGATCTGCTGGAGGAGATGGCCGCCACCGTCACCGAGCACGACAACGCCCTGGACCAGGTGTACGAGGACGTGGACGAGCTGGACGAGGATCTGACCGACCTGATCAACCTGGTCTTTGACACCGACGATGACGAGGATGACGACGAGGAGGCCTCCTACGAGGTGACCTGCCCTAACTGCGGCGCGGTCAGCACTGTGGACGAGGACGACCTGCTGGACAACGAGCTGGTCTGCCCCAACTGCGGCGCCGCCTTTGACATCGAGCTGACCGAGGACGACGAGGATGAGACCCCCGCCGCCCCCGCCAACGGCGAGATCCCCGTCGAGTAAAGGCAAACAACAAATGCACGCAGCCCCGGCGGGGCCCCTGGTGGGCCTTGCTGGGGCTGCTTTTTTGCCCGGCATTTGCCTGCCGGGGGCAGGAAGCGGGGGCCGAGACTGCACAAAAAAGGAGGTATGCCCATGACAACGCAGCAGATGGCCGGCCAGGTGCTGGCGGCGGCCTGCACGGTGCTGTTTGTGTACGCGGCGGCGGTGGGGCTGGCGCGGCTGTTCCGCCGGCCGGCGGGGGGGCTGCCCGGCACCGGCCGCCAGGCCGCCCGGCCCGATGCCCGCGGCCAGCGGCTGGCCGCAGCGGGGGCGCTGTTGTGGGCGCTGGCCATGCTGGCGGCGCTGTGCGCGGCGGCCTGCGCCCAGTATCCCGGCGTTCCGCCGCTGCAGGCCGTGCGCCAGGCGCTGTGCGGCGGGCTGGACGCCCGGCATTATCTGGACCTGGCCCGCTGGGGCTACGGCGCAGGGGAGGCCGGCTTTGCCGAGCAGTACCTGATGATCGTGTTTTTCCCGCTGTGGCCCTGGCTGCTGCGCCCCTTTGCGCTGCTGGGGGCGGACCTGTGGCTGACCGGCACCCTGCTGGCCGTGGCGCTGACGGCGGCGGGCACCGTGCTGCTGTACCGCTGCGCCTTCCGGTTGTTTGGCAGCGGCCGGGCGGCGGGCTTTGCCTGCGCGGTGCAGCTGCTGCTGCCGGGCAGTTTCTTTTTTGTGCTGCCCCAGACCGAGGCGCTGTTTTTCTGCCTGAACTTTGCCTTTTTGGACGCCATGCAGCGGGACAAGCCGGGGCAGGCGGGGCTGTTTGGGCTGCTGGCGTCGCTGTGCAGGGCCAACGGCGTGCTGCTGGCCGGCTACGCGGTCCTGTGGTGGGTGGCAGAGCTGCGCCGGGGGCGGCGGTTTTCGGCCCGGTGGCTGCTGCCGGCGGCAGGGCCTGCGGCGGGGCTGGCAGTGTATTTGGGCATCAACTGGGCGGTGTACGGCAACGCTTTCCAGTTTACCGTCTACCAGCGTGAACACTGGGATCACAGCTTCTGCCTGTTCCCCCAGGCGGTGGCGATCATGAGCCGCTACATCTCCGCCGATAGTCTGGGCATTTTTATCGGGCTGTGGACGGTGGTGCTGATCCTGCTGGAGGTGCTGCTGCTGGCGCTGGCGGCACGCCGCCTGCCGCCGGACTGGCTGCTGCTGGGCCTGGCCGGCGTTGCCATGATGAACGGCCAGACCTGGCTGATCAGCGCCCAGCGGTATGCGCTGGGGATGCCGGCGCTGGCCCCCGCGGCCGCCGTGCTGGCAAAACGGCGGTGGCAGCGCGGGGCGCTGCTGGCCGTGCTGGCGGTTTTGTGGGGCGTTTACTTTGCCGCCTTTGCCGGGCACGCGCCCATCTATTGACCGCAGGCCGCGCCTGTCCGGCGCGCTGTCCGCCCAATACGGCAGAAAATACGCAAAAAAGCACCGGCACAGTCTGAAGCAAAGACTGTGCCGGTGCCTGTTGTATGGAGTTGATTGGCAGCTGGGCCTGTTTATCCCAGGCTGCGCAGGGCCTTGGGGTAGTGGTTTTTGACCCGGCCGCCGCTGGCTTTGCCGCAGCCCAGCGGGAAGCCGTCCACCAGCACGGCGCACCAGCCGGGCCGGGCGGTTTTGGCCTCGATCTCCTCGCCGCGCAGCCAGGCCGCGGTGCGGGGGTCGGCCAGGGTCAGGCGCTCGGCGTTGGCGCACCCCGCGCCGTGGGCCATAAACAGCGCGTGGCTTGGCACAAACCGGCCTTTTTGCAGCCTGCCGGCCGGCACGCCCGCCCGCAGGATGTGCAGCTTTGCCGCGGGCAGCGCCGCCGGCGGGGGCAGAACGGCCAGGTCGCCGGCAATGTCCACCGGGGCGTCGGTCAGGGCGGGGAAGTATTCGCCCGCAAAGGCGCGCCAGGCGTCCCGCACCTGGGCGGCGGCCCTGTCCGGGCGGGCGGCTCTGCCCCGGCCTTTCGTTTTTGCCGGGGCAACCTCCGGGCGGGGCTGCGGCTTGCCCTGCTTGCAAAAGCGGGCGATAAAGTGTCCCTCGCCCCCGTCGGCGGGCCAGATGCGGCGGCAGTACGCGGCGGCAAAGCCGGGCGTTTCGGGGGCGCGGTTTGCCTCGCCGGGGCGGCCGAAGCCGGCGGCGGACAGGTCCTCCTGCACAAAATCCGGGTGCCGCGCCAAAAAGGCTGCCGCCTGGGCCTCGTCCTCCTCCGGCGCAAAGGTGCAGGTGGAAAGCACCAGCACCCCGCCGGGGGCCAGCAGCCGGGCGGCCGCGTCCAAAATGCCGGCGGCGGTGGCGGCGCACTGTGCCACCAGGGCCGGGCTGTGCTGGGCAATGGCGGCCGGCTCCTTGCGGAACATGCCCTCGCCGGAGCAGGGGGCGTCCACCAGCACCCGGTCAAACCAGCCGGGCAGCGCGTCGGCCAGGCGGCCGGGGGTCTCGTTCGTCACCACCGCGTTGGTCACGCCCATGCGCTCCAGGTTCTGGCGCAGGATCTCGGCGCGGGCGGGCACGTACTCGTTGGCCAGCAAAAGCCCCTGCCCGGCCAGGGCGGCGGCCAGCTGGCTGCTTTTGCCGCCGGGGGCGGCGCACAGGTCGCACACCCGCATGCCGGGCCGCACGTCCAGCAGCGGCGCGGCGCCGGCGGCGCTGAGCTCCTGGGCGTAAAACACCCCCGCATGGTGCCAGGGATGGCGGCCGGGGCGGAAGTCCGCCGGCGCCGCAAACGCCTGCCGGCAGAAGGGCGACGGCGCCAGCGGAATGTCCATGCCGGCGGCAAACGCTTCCGGCGCGCAGCGCAGCGTGTTGACGGTGACGCCGCGGGCGGGCGCCTCCCGGATGGGGAGGGCGGGGGTCAGCAGCTCTTCAAAGCGCGCCCCCAGCAGGGCGCGTTCCCGGCGGGTGAAAAATTCCGGGTAGTTGGGCAGCGGGGGCATGGCGGCTCCTTTCGGCAATGGGATGGGCGCGGGGGCAAACGGCGGGCGGCGGCGCAGGCTGCCCCGCAAAAAAACAGGCTGCATAAAGCACGGCGGCAGCGGGCAGACTATCGGCAGACCACCACCGGAGCAAAGCGTTGTTGTGGGCCTGCGGCAGCCGTGTGCGGCAGCCAGAAACCAGGCGCCGCGCCAGGGCTGCCGCTGCGGCGGATGGTCCAGACTTCAACCGGGAAGGAGGCCCCGACCATGGCGAAGAACCAGAAAAACACCCAGAAGGCGACCAACCGCGCTGTCAACACCAAGGGCAGCATGCAGACCACCAACAAGGCGTCTGACGCCGCCGACTGCACCAACACCACCAACAGCAAGGCTGCCAACCGTACCAACGGCGGCTGCGGCTGCGGCACCAAGGGCGGCGACGGCGACCGCAAGAAATAAGGGGTCACGCCCTGTTTCTGCGCGCCGGACCGCCAAAAACGCAGCCTGACCGCCCGCCGGCGGCAGGCATGCGCCGCAACAGGCAGCAGCCTGACGGCACCCCCGCTCAAAAAGCGGAGTAAGCATAAGGAAGCTTTGGTTTTGCTGCGCGAGCAGCAAAACTGCGAAGCATCGAAAAATCGCAAAAACAGGTTGGTGACAAGGCGCCGGAACGCCGGCGTCCTTTGTGGACGCCAAGCGACGGCAACGCAGCCAACGGCCTGTTTTTGATAGATTTTGCGGCAAAGGTTCCTTGTGCGCACTCCGCGAAAGGGCGGCGCCGCAGGCTGCTGCCTGTTTTTTGGCTAGGGGGTCAGTCTGCCGCGGGGGCGTCCGGGTCAAAGCCCTGCCAGACCAGCTCAAACAGTTCCAGGATGCGGCTGTTGCGGCCCTGCAGGTACAGATAGCCCAGCAGGCACTCGAACCCGGTGGAAGCCCGGTATTCCTGCGCGGTGGCGTGCTTGGCCACGGTGGCCTTGCTGGCGTTTTTGCCCCGGCGCAGCACATTGGCCTCCTCCTCGGTCAAAACCGGCTCCAGCAGGGCCAGTTCCCGGCTTTGGGCGCGGGCCGAGACATACCGGGTGGCGGCGGCGTGGAGACGTCCTGGCTGCAGGCGGGTGGTCTCGACCAGGCGCTGGCGGACCAGCAGTTCCAGCACCGCGTCGCCCACAAAGGCCAGCGACAGCGGGCTTTGCTCCCGGATGTCGATCTTGGGCGCGGCTTCAAACAGCATATCCTCTGCCGCCTTTCTCAGTAGACATAGTCAAATTCGTACTCGCCGATCTTGATGGTGTCGTTCTCCTCGACGCCCTGGCGGACCAGCTCGTCCAGCAGGCCGGAGTCGCCCAGCTGGGTCTGGAAGTACTGCAGGCTCTCGTAGTCGTCCACGTTGGTGCCGGCCAAAATGCGCTCCAGCCAGGGGGCGTCCACGCTGAACTCGTGCGCGCCGGTGCGGGCGACGGTGAAGGGCCGCTTGGGCTGGCTGGCCAGGTCGGGGCGGACATACTCCGCCTCATAGACCTTGACCGGCGGCAGCGCCTGCAGCCGCTGCCAGACCAGCGCGGGCAGGCCGTCGATGCCCTGGCGGGTGGCCGCCGAGATGGGCAGGAAGGTCAGGCCCTGGGCCTCGATATACTGCTTGAACTCCTCCACCTGCTCCGGCGCTGCAATGTCGCACTTGTTGCCCAGCACGATCTGCGGGCGGCCGGCCAGCTCGGCCGAGAAACCGGCCAGCTCGTGGTTGATCTGCTCAAAGTCGGCCTTGGGGTCGCGGCCCTCGCAGCCGGAAACGTCCACCACGTGCAAAAGCAGGCGGCAGCGTTCCACATGGCGCAGAAAATCATGCCCCAGGCCCACGCCCTCGGCGGCGCCTTCGATCAGGCCGGGGATGTCGGCGCAGACAAAGCTCTGCTCCGGCCCCACCCGCACCACGCCCAGCACCGGGGTCAGGGTGGTAAAGTGGTAGTTGGCGATCTTGGGCTTGGCCGCGCTGATGACGCTGATCAGCGTGGACTTGCCCACGTTGGGGAAGCCGATCAGCCCCACGTCGGCAATGACCTTCAGCTCCAGCGTCAGGTGCAGTTCCTCGCCGGGCAGGCCGGGCTTGGCAAACTTGGGGATCTGGCGGGTGGGGGTGGCAAACCGGGCGTTGCCCCAGCCGCCGCGGCCGCCCTTGGCCACCACCACCGGCTCGTCGCCGGACAGGTCGGCCACCACCAGGCCGCTGTCGGCCTCTTTCAGCACGGTGCCGCGGGGCACGCGGATGACCAGGTCCTCGGCGTCCTTGCCCTTCTGGCGGGCACCGCGGCCGTTTTCGCCGTCGGGGGCGGTGTACTTGCGCTTGTAGCGGAAATCCATCAGGGTGGACAGGTTGTCGTCGGCCACAAAAACGATGCTGCCGCCGCGGCCGCCGTCGCCGCCGTCGGGGCCGCCGGCCGCCACGAACTTTTCGCGATGGAAGCTGACGCAGCCGTCGCCGCCTTTGCCGCCGTGGACCCAGATGGTGGCCACATCAATAAAATTACCGGGCATGGGGTACCTCTTTCCTGTGTGGGGCAAATTGCCCGTGGATAAAAACGCCCTGCGCGGCGCTGCAAACCGCCGCCTGCCGCGTGGGCAAAAAGATAGGGCAGGCCGTTATGGCCCGCCCCAGATGGTTTTTACTGCTTGACAGTGCAGCGTTTGCGGTCGCGGCCCATGCGCTCGAAGTGAACGCGGCCGTCGATCAGCGCGAACAGCGTGTCGTCGCTGCCGATGCCGACGCCCTCACCGGGATGGATGTGGGTGCCGCGCTGACGGACCAGGATGTTGCCGGCCAGAACGTACT
>ERZ1643249.1369-NODE-1369-length-24702-cov-6.980322_pt1 | contig 24702 bp, 18 predicted proteins | sample MGYA00579263_ERZ1643249 | MGnify/ENA primary metagenome ERZ1643249 (study PRJEB29033, sample SAMEA4952264) | chicken gut metagenome | biome: Broiler Chicken; feature: Gastrointestinal Tract; material: Caecum | place: Ireland | collected 2018 | study: Broiler...
ACACAAGAGCCTGCCCCGGCTGAGTGTCATGATTATCCACAAAAGGAACCGCATGCGCCGGGTCAAGCCCGGTCAGCGTATTTTCATACAGCCTGCTCATATCATAATTTCCATCCGAAGTGGCTGCCTCCAGAAAATGAAAATGCAGCGGCACGTCAAACAGGCTGAGGCTGTGTTCCAGCGTATCCAGATAATATTTCAGCCTGTTTACATCCTTGGACCAGTATTCGCCCACAGCAAACACTTCTCTTCCCGCATGGGTACGCATGGTTTTCAGCCATTCCCGGTAAAAATCAAACCCGATATGCTTCACCGCGTCCAGGCGGAAGCCATCCATCTGCACCGTATCCAGATACCACTTTCCCCAGTCGGCAGTCTCCTTCACCACCTCCGGCTGGTCCGTATCCAGATCTGCCCCCATCAGATAGTCATAGTTGCCGTTTTCATTGTCAATCTTCCGCTCCCAGTTCTTCCCGTCGAAGCGGAATATTCCCTTCCTTTTTGCTCCTTCGTCCCAGTCTGTGCCGCTGAAATGTCGGGCTCTCCACTGAAAAGCGGAATATTTTCCTCCGCGGCCGGGAAAGTCGAAACGCGTCCAGGCCGTAATGGTCCGGTCCGGGCTGATTTCCTGATTTCTGTCTGTGCTCAGAGTCTCATCGGCCACCACCACTTCTGTTCCATCCGCCCCCATCCTGTGATTCAGCACAATATCCGCCAAAACCTGAATACCCTGCTGCTGGAGACCGCGGACTGCAGCCAGATATTCGTCACGGGTGCCGTATTTTGTCCGGACGGACCCCTTCTGGTCGAATTCGCCCAGATCGTACATATCATATACATCATATCCCACACTTTTCGCTCCGGCCGCTCCCTTATATGCCGGAGGCAGCCAGACCATGTCAATGCCGGCCTCTTCAAGTCTGCCGGCCTGGGCAGCGCAGCGCCGCCAGTGAAGGCCGTTCTCCGGAAGATACCATTCAAAATACTGCATCATTGTATGATTTGCCATGCTGTCTTCTCCTTTTTCTGCGCAAAAACCCCGCCCGCAGGCCGCTTTATCCGATGCTCTGCAGACAGGGTCTTCGTTATTTACATTTCTTCATTCTGCTTCTCTGCGTCTTCCACATGGCCGCCGTTTTCCGGTTCCGCATTCTGCGCAGCTCCGGACTGCTCAGCTTCTGTGTTTTCTGCATTCAAAGGTGCAGTCTCTTCCTGCTCCTTCTCCGGCTGCAGGCTTTCAGGCCGGGGAACTTCCGCTTTTACCTGTGCGTGGCTGCTCTCCTCCGGTTTCTTTTCTTCCGGCTCGGGAATTCCTTTCACCTCGCGGAAGATCTTCATAAATTCCTTGCCGGTGATGGTCTCCTTCTGAATCAGGTACTCTGCAATCTTGTCCATGGCATCCCGGTTTTCACTCAGCAGCCGCTTTGCCTCCTCGTAGGATTTCTTCAGGATCTTCATAACCTCCTGATCTACTTCTGCAGCCGTAGCGTCGCCGCAGTTCATGACTACGCGGCCGGTCAGATACTCGTTTTCCTGATGCTCCAGGCCCATCAGCCCGAATTTTTCCGACATGCCGTACTGCGTCACCATGGCGCGGGCGATCCGGGTCGCCTTTTCAATGTCGTTGGCCGCTCCGGTCGTCACGGTATCAAACACAATCTCCTCCGCCGCGCGGCCCGCCAGCAGGCCCACCAGCATGGCGTCGATCTCCTTCTTCGTATTCAGGTACTTCTCTTCTTCCGGCACCTGCATCACATAGCCCAGGGCGCCCATGGTACGGGGCACAATCGTAATCTTCTGCACCGGCTCCGCGTCCTTCTGCAGGGCGCTGACCAGGGCATGGCCCACCTCGTGGTAGGACACAATCCTCCGCTCCTCCTTGCTCATGATGCGATCCTTTTTCTCTTTACCTACCAGCACCACTTCCACAGACTCAAACAGATCCTTCTGAGACACAGCCTGCCGGCCGTTCTTGACCGCCAGGATCGCCGCCTCGTTGATCATGTTCGCCAGATCAGAACCTACGGCACCGCTGGTAGCGAGGGCGATGGCCTCCAGATCCACTGTCTCATCCATCTTCACATTTTTGGAATGCACCTTCAGGATATCCACACGGCCTTTCAGATCCGGACGGTCTACGATAACCCGGCGGTCAAAACGGCCGGGCCGTAAGAGCGCCGGGTCCAGAACCTCAGGCCGGTTCGTGGCTCCGAGAACCAGGCAGGCCGTGTGGCTGTCAAAGCCGTCCATCTCTGCCAGAAGCTGATTCAGCGTCTGTTCACGCTCGTCATTTCCGCCGTAACGGGAATCACGGCTCTTTCCGATAGCGTCAATCTCGTCGATAAAAATAATGCAGGGAGAGTGCTTTTTCGCCTCCTGAAACAGGTCGCGGACACGGGACGCTCCCACGCCCACGAACATTTCTACAAAATCAGAACCGGACAGGGAAAAGAAGGGCACATGGGCCTCCCCTGCCACCGCTTTGGCAAGCAGCGTCTTTCCGGTACCCGGAGGACCTACCAGCAGGGCTCCTTTGGGAAGCTTGGCTCCGATCTGCGCATATTTGCCGGGATTATGAAGGAAATCTACCACCTCCTGAAGAGATTCCTTGGCTTCCTCCTCGCCGGCCACGTCCTTGAAGGTCACTCCGGTATCCTTCTCGATGTAGACCTTGGCCTTACTCTTGCCCACATTCATGCCCATCATGCCGCTGCCGCCGCCCATTCTGCGCATCAGCAGGGCAAAGGCTCCCCAGAGCAGCAGTACCGGAAGCAGGAAATTCACAATCGCTGAAAGTATCACGTTCCGGAAATCCTCTACCGGAGAGAAATACTCCACATCCGCCTCATCCAGGCGCTGCTGCAGGGAATAATCCGGCACAGTGCCCGTATAATAGGTAATATTTCTTCCGAGGGCATCTTTTTCCGTAGAAATAATGTTGATCTGGCTGGAGCCAATCTCAACGCTTTCTACCTTGTCCTCATCCAGCATCTGTATAAATTCATCATACGTAATTTCTTCGCTGGAAGACCCCATATTGCCGATAAAATTCCAGAACAGAATCGCTACCAGCGCAATAATCAGAAACATAAGTATGCTCTGACGGTTTCTGGGATTTTTATTGTCGTCTCCGCCGCCGGGAGGGCGGCCGGAATTATTGTTATGTTCTTCCATATTTCTCCTCCTTATGTGTCATGAACGCTGCGCCGTCAGGCGTGGTTATACGATCATAACACTACTATTATAATGTGTGTTTTTCCAGAAAGCAATACGGAAACCTGTGAAAATTCTGTTACGATGCCGCTTCTGCCGCTCTCCACTCCGCTCACTGCAGCATCCGCGGCGCCGCAAAAATTCTTTTTGAGGGTGGGGTTGCAGACTCCTAATCCCCAGTCTGCCCCCGGCCAGCAGACGCCCGAAACCGGCAGGAGCGTCCGCCCCGGTCCGCCCCGCTTTCCCTGAAATTCCGTCTTTGAAAAATACGTTTTTTCCCAAAATTTCCGTAATTTTTTCGGCGTGTTTTTGACCGGAAACCCTGGATTTTTTACAAAGGCGGCGTTATAATAGGGAAGTTATTTTTTTGAAGCCATATGTTATCTTTATTTTCATGAGGAGGGAATCCTATGCCTGTGAAATATGTATTTGTAACCGGAGGAGTCGTCTCCGGCCTTGGAAAAGGCATTACCGCCGCCTCCCTGGGACGCCTGCTGAAGGCGCGGGGATCCAAGGTCACCATGCAGAAATTCGATCCATATATCAACATCGATCCCGGCACCATGAATCCGGTACAGCACGGGGAGGTCTTCGTGACTGACGACGGTGCTGAAACCGATCTGGATCTGGGCCATTATGAGCGTTTTATAGACGAATCTCTTACAAAAAATTCCAATGTCACCACAGGAAAAATCTACTGGTCTGTGCTCCAGAAAGAACGCCGGGGAGATTACGGCGGCGGAACCGTACAGGTCATCCCTCATATCACCAATGAAATCAAAAGCCGTTTCTACCGCAGCTATGCGGAAGACGAAACACATATTGCCATCATCGAAGTGGGCGGCACTGTGGGCGATATCGAAAGCCAGCCCTTTCTGGAAGCCATCCGCCAGTTTCAGCATGATGTAGGGCATGAGAACGCTATTCTTATTCATGTGACTCTGATTCCCTATATCAAGGCTTCCGGAGAATTGAAGACCAAGCCCACCCAGGCCTCTGTCAAGGATCTGCAGGGCATGGGAATCCGGCCGGATATTATCGTCTGCCGCAGTGAATATCCTCTGGATCAGCAGCTAAAGGACAAGATTGCCCTTTTCTGCAATGTGCCCAGCTCTCATGTCCTCCAGAATCTGGACGTGGAATACCTGTATGAAGCTCCTCTTGCCATGGAAAAGGAACAGCTGGCCCAGGTGGCCTGTGAATGTCTGAACCTTCCCTGCCCGGAGCCGAACCTGGCAGACTGGACGGCCATGGTAGACGCGCTGCGCCACCCCACCTCTGAGGTGACAGTAGCTCTGGTTGGAAAATATATTCAGCTTCACGACGCCTATATCAGCGTGGTGGAGGCCCTGAAGCACGGCGGCATCGCCAGCCGCGCCGTTGTCCATATCAAATGGGTAGACTCCGAACTGGTAACAGATGAAAATGCCGCAGAATATCTGCGGGATGTGGACGGCATTCTGGTTCCCGGCGGTTTCGGCGACCGGGGTACGGAAGGAAAAATCAGCGCGATCCGTTATGCCCGGGAGCATCAGGTGCCATTTCTGGGGCTGTGCCTTGGTATGCAGATGGCCATTGTCGAGTTCGCCCGCCATGTCATTGGCTGGGAAGACGCCCACAGCACAGAACTGAATCCCGAGACTACCCATCCGATGATTCATCTGATGCCGGAGCAGGACGGAATTGAAGACATCGGCGGAACCCTGCGCCTTGGCTCCTATCCCTGTGTTCTCGATCCTTCCACAAAGGCGTTTGAACTCTACGGAGAAAAGACCATTCACGAACGCCACCGGCACCGCTACGAAGTTAACAATGATTACCGCAGCGCCCTGAAAGATGCCGGTATGACCCTGTCCGGACTTTCCCCCGACGGCCGAATCGTGGAAATGATAGAGTTGAAATCCCACCCGTTTTTCCTGGCTACTCAGGGACACCCCGAGCTGAAATCCAGACCCAACCGGCCCCACCCGCTGTTCCGCGGTTTTGTGGCCGCCGCGCTGGAACATGAAAAATCCAGAGCTGCGGAATAAGCAGCTTTTTCTCACACAGACCTCTTATCCCGGCAGCTCACGAAACTAAATGGAAGGGCCGCGCCGGCTGATTACTCAGCCTGGCGCGGCTCTTTATTTCCTTCCCCTATTATATTTATCTCCGCTCCGATTTCCGAAATCTGGTATTCATCATTTTCCTGCCGTTCCAGCAACACCAATTCCTGTACCCGGGTATCTTTTTCAGGGTCCATGTCATCCGCTATAAAATTATAGGGCGCAGGAGGTTCTGCCGGCTGAACCGTCACCTTAACCTCTGCCGCGATCTTCTCTCCATCTTCATAAAGAATCTGAACTTCATCGCAGGACACCGGTCCAAAATAATGCATATCCATTTCAAGACTGTCAAACAGTCCCTTGATACCATCTGACACAATCTCTTCCGCGTCTTCTCCCGTCGAAGAAAAAACATAGCCTTCACAGGATTCCAGAAACGCGCTCGTCTGATACTCCGGGTCCATTTCCAGCTCAAAAGAATAGAGCGTCAGCTGTCTGGCCTGCGCCAGATACAGGACTCCCGCGGACAAAATTCCCAGAATCCCAGCAAAGAACGCCAAATCAAACAGCCACCATCTCTGTACCTTTTCCCTTTTGCCGCAGCCCTTCCATCCCGCCAGCGCCCTGCGCTGCTCTGCCGTCAAATCCTCCGTAGGAATCAACAGCACATTCTCCTTGATGCCGCGGATATTTCTGATCTCCCCTCTGCTCAGAACAAGAGTGGATTTCAGGCTTATCACAGGATTCGTCTCTTCTCTGGGCCAGAACCATTGACCGTCCTTTGTCCGGTAACGCAGTCCTGTCTCTTCTATAGAAATTGTCAGCTCTTTTCTTTTTCCAAGCTCTTTTACCGTTATCTCATACAGCCATATCCTTTTCAGAATTTCAGACAGCAGAAACGACAGGAAAATCGCTCCGAAAAAGAGCTGCTGAAACCAGTAAATCATCTGCCTGTCTGAATGCCACATAAGCAGATAGCCAAGAATTATCCGCAGCGCTCCCCATCCAAGCAGATAGGCCAGAAAATGGACTGCCAGGCTGAGAATCAGCCTGCCATTACCGCCCTCATCCTCTTTTCTTCTGATTCCGGAAGTGTATATCCGGCTCCAGTAGTGCGCGTATTCTTTACACTGTCTTTCCGTGTATGTCGTCCGAATTTCCATGATACTGCCTCGTACTTCTCTTACCATCGCTCTGTTTCCCGCACAGCCGATAAAATGCAGCTCCAGTCTCCTCTGGCCTATCTGGGCTCTGAGGTCAGCAGCACGCCCAGCTTCTGGAAGGTCTTCTCATCCGTATCGCTCAGCATCCGTGAGGTGTGGACCTGGCTTCCCCGCAGGTGCGGAAGCTGTTTCAGAGCCAGGTCTGCCACTTCATTGCTCTCGGAGCTGGCAGACAGGGCAATCAGCACCTCCTCCATGTGAAGCCGGGGATTCCTGCTTCCCAGATACTTTACCTTCAGTTTCTGAATGGGCATAATGATATTCGGCGTAATCAGAAGCACGTCCTTATCGATTCCGGCCAGCTCCTTCAGCGCCTTAATCAAAAGCGCAGAGCAGGCTCCCATCAGGTCGCTTGTCTTTCCGGTGATCAGGCGTCCGTCCGGCAGTTCCAGAGCCGCCGCCGTATGTCCGGTCTCCTCCGCGCGGTTCAGGGCCGCCGCCACAACCTTCCGATCCTTTGTGGTGACGCCCGCCTTGTTCATCAGAAGCTCTATCTTGTAAGCCTCTTCCTCCGTGGCTTTCCCGCGGGCGATATTAACCAGGGTGTGATAATAGCGGCGGATAATCTCCTGGCAGGAGGCTTTGCGGCAGACCTCATCGTCCACAATACAGTTGCCCGCCATATTGACTCCCATGTCGGTCGGAGACTGATAGGGGCAGTCTCCGTAGATCTGCATGAAGATAGCCTTCAGCACAGGGAAGATCTCCACATCCCGGTTATAATTCACCGTGGTCTTTCCGTATGCTTCCAGATGGTAGGGGTCAATCATATTTACATCATTCAAATCCGCAGTCGCGGCCTCATAGGCCAGATTAACCGGGTGGCTTAAAGGCAGGTTCCAGATCGGGAAGGTCTCGTACTTGGCATAACCCGCCCGGATTCCCCGCTTATGCTCATGATAAAGCTGGGAAAGGCAGGTAGCCATCTTTCCGCTTCCCGGGCCCGGAGCCGTCACTACGACCAGCGGCTTGCTCGTCTCAATATACTCATTATGTCCGTAGCCTTCCTCGCTGACTATCAGCGGAATGTTGTTCGGGTATCCCGGAATCAGATAATGACGGTACACCTTTACGCCCATCTTCTCCAGGCGGCTCTGGAACATCTGCGCGCTGTACTGCCCTGCGAAATGGGTAATACATACGCTTCCCACATAGAGATTCTTGGACTCAAACACCGCCTTCAGGCGCAGCAAATCGGAATCATAGGTAATTCCCAGATCTCCCCGCACCTTGTTCTTCTCAATGTCCTCCGCGCTGATCACAATCACAATCTCCACCTGATCGGCCAGCTGCATGAGCATCCTCAGCTTGCTGTCCGGCTCAAAGCCCGGCAGTACTCTGGAAGCATGATAATCATCGTAAAGCTTCCCGCCGAATTCCAGGTAAAGTTTATTGTCAAACTGGCTGATGCGCTCCCGGATATGCTCCGACTGCATCTTCAGATATTTTTCGTTGTCAAATCCTTTATTCATTCGATCTTGTCTCCCTCTTTTGTCCGCACGTCTGTCCGGCTTTTGGTCCGCCGGATTTCTAACAGAACGCAGCCTGCCCCGAAAGGCAGGCTGCCCGCTGATCCATATTTTCTGAGTTTTATTCTTACCGTTCTTCCGCTTCTATCTTTTAATCCGCATAACCATTGGGGTTCATGGTCTGCCATCTCCAGGAATCCTCGCACATTTCGTCTATGCCGTACTGAGCTTCCCAGCCCAGCTCTGCCTTTGCTTTTGCAGGATCTGCATAGCAGGTGGCGATATCGCCGGGTCTGCGGGGCTTGATCACATAGGGAAGTTCCTTTCCGCAGGCTTTGGAGAACGCATGGATCACGTCCAGCACACTGTACCCTTTTCCGGTTCCCAGATTGTAAACCTGAACGCCGCCCTCAGACTTCTCCATTTTTTCGATAGCTGCCACATGGCCCTTTGCCAGATCCACCACATGGATATAATCCCGCACGCCTGTGCCGTCCGGCGTATCGTAATCGTTTCCAAACACGCCTACACACTCCAGCTTCCCGATGGCTACCTGCGCCACATAGGGAACCAGGTTGTTGGGAATTCCCTTCGGATCTTCCCCGATCAGTCCGCTCTTGTGGGCTCCGATGGGATTGAAGTAACGCAGGAGAATCACCTTCCAGTCATGATCCGACACGTAGATGTCCTCCAGAACCTGCTCCAGCATACTCTTGGTCTGTCCGTAGGGATTCGTGCATTTTCCCTTGGGGCATTCTTCTGTAATCGGAACAAAAGCCGGATCTCCGTACACGGTAGCGGAAGAACTGAATACAATATTCTTCACGCCATGATTTCTCATCACGTCACAGAGCACCAGTGTTCCGGCGATATTATTGTAATAGTACTCGATGGGCTTTGCCACGGACTCTCCCACAGCCTTCAGGCCGGCGAAGTGAATCACAGAATCGATCTTTTCCTTATCAAAGACTTCATTCAGCGCCTCCCGATCGAGAATATCCGCCTCATAAAAGGTCACATGCTTTCCTGTGATCTGTTCCACACGATCTATGGCCTTCCTGCTGGAATTATACAGATTGTCCACCACAACCACATCATAGCCCGCATTTAAAAGCTCCACACAGGTGTGGCTTCCGATAAAGCCCGCACCGCCTGTCACTAAAATTGCCATCTTGTACTTCCTCCTGATTTCTCTTTTTTGGCAGAAAACGGTTTTCTGCTCCGCCCTCTTCCTTCGATAAATATACCATGCTTTCCCCTTCGGCGCAAGCCAGATCCGGCCGCTTCCGGCAATCTGATCCGAAAATTTTCCAAAAGATTAATTTTTCGTTAAGTTCTTGCGAAACCTCTTGTCCCTTTACCTCTTCCTTCGTATAATGTCACTGTCATTTTATTTCCTTAAATGGGAGAGGAGAAAAGAGAGACTTATGAAACGCATCTTTGACTTTTTCAGGAATCAGCCACCAGGGCGTCTGATCACCCTGGGCTTTTTTCTGGTAATCATGACTGGAGCTTTTCTGCTGCTCACACCCATGGCCAGACGCCCCGGCGTCGATGTCAGCTTTGTGGACGCTCTGTTCACATCCACCAGCGCTGTCTGCGTGACAGGACTGATTGCCATCGACACCTATGATACCTTTTCCGTCTTCGGCCGGGCTGTTGTCGCGCTGCTGATTCAGGTGGGCGGACTGGGCGTTACCTCCGTGGGCGCGGGCCTGATTCTTGCCGCCGGAAAGAAATTCAGCTTCAAAGGCCGTCTCCTGATCAAGGAAGGATTGAACGTAGACAGCTTTAAAGGCGTGGTAAGTCTGGTCAAATCCGTCCTGCTCATGACCTTCTGCTTTGAGCTGGTAGGAGTCATTTTAAGCTTTATCGTATTTGTACAGGATTATCCTCCGCTTCATGCCCTGGGAAACAGTATTTTCCATTCCATTGCGGCTTTCAATAACTCCGGCTTCGATGTGCTGGGCGGACTGCAGAACCTGATTCCCTACCGGGATGATGTGCTGCTGAACCTGACTACCTGCGGCCTGATCATCTTCGGCGGTATCGGTTTCCTGGTTATCCTGGACGTGCTGAGGAACCGCTTCCGTTTCCGGAAACTGGCGCTGCACTCCAAGGTTGTCATTTCCACCAGTATATTCCTGATTATTGCAGGAACCCTAATCCTGAAATGCACAGATGATGTCACCTGGCTGGGCGCGTTTTTCCACAGCGTATCGGCCCGTACGGCAGGTTTTTCCACCTACCCGCTGGGCACCTTTTCCAACGCCGGTCTGTTTGCCCTGACCATCCTGATGTTTATCGGAGCATCTCCGGGATCTACCGGAGGCGGTATCAAGACGAGCACCTTCTTCACCCTGGTGCAGTCCATGCGCAGCGCTCTGAACAAGAAACATTTCGGTGCTTTCCGCCGCAGCCTTTCTAAGGAAACCCTTTCCAAGGCTTACCTGATTACGCTGCTTTCTCTGTGCGTAGTCTGTACCGGCACTTTTGTGCTCTGTATTCTGGAGCCCCATCTTTCGCTGATGCAGCTTCTCTTTGAAGTCACCTCAGCCTTCGGCACTGTAGGACTTTCCACCGGCATCACGCCGAATCTCTGTGACGCCAGCAAGCTTGTTGTCACACTCATTATGTTTATCGGCCGTCTGGGAGCGCTGACCATGATCACCATCTGGATCAACCGCCCGGAACAGCAGGCACGCTATACAGAGGAATCTATTACAATCGGATAGGAGAGAATTAGAATGAAAAAATCGAAAGCAAACTTATTTGGAGTCATCGGTCTTGGCCGTTTCGGCACCGCTCTGGCCATCAGTCTGTCAGAGGCCGGAAAGGATGTAATCGTAGTAGACCGGAATGAAGAAAAAGTAAAAAACCTGCGCCAGTACACGGAATATGCTTTTGTCACTGAAAATCTGTCCAAAGAAGCTTTGAAGGAAGTGGGCATTCAGAACTGCGATACCGTCATTATCTGCATCGGCGAGAGAATCGACACCAGCATTCTGACCACTCTGAACGTGGTAAGCCTCGGTGTTCCCCATGTGATCGCAAAGGCAACCAGCCAGGAGCAGGGCGCCGTGCTGGAAAAGATAGGCGCTGAGGTGGTATATCCGGAGTGGGATATGGCTCTCCGTCTCGGAAAGCAGCTCGCTTATAATAACTTCCTGGATTTCATCTTCCTGGATGAGCAGGTGGAGATTCAGCAGGTTCCCGTAGGAGAACGCATGGTGGGCGTCAGCGTCCAGGACTTCAATATCCGCCGGAAATACAATCTGAACATCATTGCCATTGAGCACGACCGTTCCACAGATATTGAGGTGTCTCCTGATTACCGCTTTGTAAAAGATGATATTGTGGTCGTCATCGGCAAGGTGGAAAATGTAAAGCGCTTTGAGCGTGATATGGCAGAGTAACCAAATAGCTGAGCAGCAGAATAACAGAATAAAAAACCACATCCCCCGCAGCAGACTGACAGGCATGAGAGACAGCCGCCACAGCAGAGCTGCGGGAGTTTTTGTATCCGCAGGACAGCTTCCCTCTGCGCCGCAGGACGCGCAGGCAGACGCAGGCAGGGGCAGCCTGCCGCTGCCCCTGCCCCTGTCTGGCTTCCTCTGTCAGACCGTAGACCGTATTTATTTTTCCATCAGCTCTTTCCAGCCTGCTGTTTCCTTCAGAAAATCCAGAGTCGGGTCTTCCCGCATGCTTTTTTTCAGGTATTCCCGCAAATCCAGTTTTTCTTTCGTCTCCACAACCTTAAACTTCAAATGGGAATACAGGAGAGAATTCCGGAAGCTTTCATCCATCCCGTTTACATGGTTCAGAAGCTGTTCCAGAATCTCGAGACACCGCTTTTCATCCTTCTCTACGACCGCCTGCTCCAGCTCCGGCGCAATGGCGCTGTACTCGCCCATATCAAAGAGATAGGCCGTCTGCGCCTGCTTCTCTGTCAGATAGCGGGCCTTCTCTCTGTCGCCCTGCGACAATGCCAGGCTGTACAGATTGTGAAGCACCAGGCTCACCATGGTGTAATAGGAATACAGCAGCTCTTCATAGGCTTTCCAGGCTTCCTCTGTCCGCCCGGTCTTTTCATAAACCGTGCCTTTGAGTCGCTTCCGCTCAGGATTCTGATCAGAAAGGAAATCCAGATATCCCTCCGCCTTTTCATACTGCTCTTTCTGGAAGTAGAATCGGAACAGGGAGTCTGCCGCGGAACGGCGGATTTCCTCCTCCCCGCTTTTCAGGGACTGCTCCAGCCAGCTGTAGATATCTGCGTCATACTGCTCCGGATTCTCCGGATTTTCCGTTATCCTGTACGCAGTCAGCATCTGAGCCATCCACAGAATCAGTCTTTCACTTCCCGGATACTCCTGAAGCTTCTCCTTCGCCCAGTGAAAAGCGCAGTCATAACCGTCCTTTTTCATCCGCTCTCCAAGCTCATTCAGCAGCGCCCGGATCTCCTCCTCCGTCAGCTCCTCCCGAAAGGACAGCAGTTCCTCCAGGGATACGCCGAGAAGTCTGGCAATGGGCGCCAGAAGGGCAATATCCGGCAGAGAATTTCCATTTTCCCATTTATTCACGGCGGGAGCCGTCACGCCCAGACGCGCCGCCATCTCTTCCTGAGTCAGTTCTTTCTGCTTCCTGTACTTTCTGATCACTTCACCTGTCTTCATCATAGACCTCCTATCCGGCGGAAACCGGAAGCCGCGCCTTCCTCCGTTCCGCCTGCATCTGATTTTTGCAGGTTCCTGCTGTATTCAGAATATCACAGGCCTCATACAGGTACAATTGAGCAGATTTTAACTTTTATTTATATTTTTTAACCTTTAGTTAAGTTTCCAGGTATCCGGCTTTAGGCACTCCTCTGTTACGGCTGCCCGCCGTCTTTCTCCCTGATAATCTGATACTTGTTTTTTCCGGTTCTCTTGGCTTCGTACAGAGCCTGATCCGCCATTTTGTAAAACCCCGAATAGGGATTCTGCCTGCTGCCTATAAAGATCCCTGTGCTGCACTGCATCTCAAATCCTTCTCTGCCGGCCTGTTCCAGTTGGCCGTACAGCCGCTCCACAATCTTTTCCGCAGCCTGATCCGGCTGAGACACGTCTGCCGCAAATCCTATGAATTCATCGCCGCCCATGCGGTATACGATGTCGCTCTTGCGGAATACATGCTTCAGGATCGCCGCGAACCTTTTCAGATATTCGTCTCCCTTCAGATGCCCGTACGTATCATTGATGCGCTTGAAATTGTCAATATCCATCATAAACATGATGGCTTCCCCGCCGGCTTCCATATTTTCCAGCGCCTCCGTCACCATCTCTTTTCCGGTCTTCACATTGTAAAGGTCCACCAGAGGATCATACATGGCTTCTTTCTTCAGAGCGGCCTGAGCCTTTATCATCTGCTCCACATTCCGCAGGTATCCCACCACCCGCAGCTGTCCTGTCTTCTGTTCCACATAGGCCGAACTGCTGACTGCATACCAGCGGTATTCTCCGCCGCCTTCCAGGCAGGCCTGAATATTGAATTCCACGGCTCTGTTCCCCGCCTTCAGCCTCTCAAAGGCGTCTTCAATCCGGCCTCTGTCCTTCTCCCGGATGATTCCGTTTTCCACCAGTCCTTTCAGGCCGCCCTTGATCACCCTGTTCTTCTCGCTGACCCGCTCTCCGTCACCGAAGGCCAGCGTCTCCGTCGCGAAGTCATATTCAAAATCTATCTCTGTCGTGGCTTTCAGAAAGGTCTTTCTCTTCTCATGCTCATGGATCAGCTTCAGTTCCATTCTCCGGTTTTCCGTCACGTCCTGCAGCACACAGCCGCAGAGACTGTCCTCCAGAGGATAGAGATAAATCAGAAAATGCTTTTCCTGATCCGGGCTGTAATCCTTCAGAACATGCTCTTTTCCATGGAAGGCCGAATCATAGCAGCACATGAGAAGCTCCTGGTCGATATGTCCCCGCACCTCCAGGCCCCGCTTTCCATTCAGCGTACCGTAGGGCAGCCCTGCCAGCCTGGCATAGGCTCTGTTATGATAGACCAGGCAGTAGTCCACCGGCCGGCCGTCTTCTCCAGTCAGAATCTCTACCGCGCAAAACGCAATCGGCATATTTTCAAGGTAAAAATCAGCGTCTCTCACCCTTTTGCTTTTTCTCCTTCCGGGAGATTTTCCCATATCTCATATGATAAGAAAGGCATAGCAGATCCTCATGTAATGCGAACTCACTATGCCTGTCTTACTGATTCCAGTATAAAAGAATTTCTACAAATTGTAAAGAAACTTATCCCTTTTCTGCCGGTATACTTCATACATTAAGAGCGAAGCCGCCACCCCGGCATTCAGAGACTCCAGCTTTCCTTCCATGGGAATCCGGATGAGCGCGTCCGCCTTTGAGGAAAGCTCCTCCGTCAGCCCCGCTCCCTCATTTCCGATGAGAATAGCCGCTCCTCCTGTGTAGTCCTCCTGATCATAATATTTTTTCCCTTTCAGATGGGCCGCAAAGGAGCGGATGCCCCGGCTGCGCAGACTCTCCACCACCTGTCCCAGATCCTCCGCGTACAGCGTGGGAACCCGGTAGACAGAGCCCATCGTAGAACGGATTGTCTTGGGATTATACAGGTCCACAGAACCTCTGCTCAATATCACGCCTGCGGCTCCCGCTCCCTCAGCAGTGCGCAGGATCGTCCCCAGATTTCCCGGGTCCTGAAGGTTCTCCAGCAGAAGCAGCAGGGGAGTGTCCTTCCGGAGAAGATCCTCCAGCTCCCAGTTCTGCCTGCGCACAATGCAGAGCACTCCCTGGGGCGTCTGGGTATCGCTGGCCGCCTTAAAGACCGAATCCTGCATCATTTCCCAGTCAATCCCCTCCAGGTCAATTTCCTGCCGGTGCGCCGCGAAAAAGCTTTCCGACACATAGACCCTTTCTATCCGGTCCCTGGGAGCCTCCTGAAACATCTTCAGCCCCTCCGCCACAAACACGCCCCGCTCGTCCCGGAGCTTTCTTTTTCTGTTCAACTGTATCAGCTGCTTTACCTGCTGATTGGACGTACTGGTTATCATGCTGCCTCCCTAACGGTGTATTAGCAGTGCTTTGACAGATCCTTTGCCACCTGATACTGATAGGGATCGATTCCCTTTACCATATCCAGCGCTTCGTTGATGTCAAAATCCTGGAAGCGTCCGTGCTGATATCCCACCACACGGTTGGTCTTGCCGTCGCAGAGCAGATCCGCCGCCATAGCTCCCATCATGGACGCATAGACGCGATCCTTGCAGGTGGGGCTTCCGCCGCGCTGCATGTGTCCCAGAATCGTAGCGCGGGTCTCGATACCCGTGGCCGCCTCGATTCTGCGGGCCATACTGGTGGAATGGCCTACGCCCTCGGCATTCACAATGATATGATGCTTCTTCCCCCGCTTGCGGTTCTCAATGATATTATTGATGATCTTCTGCTCGTCATAGTCATAGTTCTCCGGCAGAAGGATATCCTCGGCTCCGTTTGCGATACCGCACCAGAGAGCGATATAGCCAGCATTGCGGCCCATAACCTCGATGATGCTGCAGCGCTCATGGGAAGTGGAAGTATCCCGCACCTTATCGATGGCTTCCATGGCCGTATTGACCGCAGTATCGAAGCCAATGGTGTACTCTGTACAGGAGATGTCCAGATCGATGGTTCCCGGCACGCCGATGGTATTGATCCCTAAGTTCGCCAGCTTCTGGGCTCCCCGGAAAGAACCGTCTCCGCCGATGACCACGATGCCGTCGATTCCGTGCTTGCGGCAGATCTCCGCTCCCCTTTTCTGGCCTTCCTCTGTCATAAATTCTTTACATCGGGCCGTAAAGAGGATCGTTCCGCCCCTCTCGATGGTATTGGATACATCGTTCGCTGACAAATCTATAATCTCTTCATTCAAAAGTCCCGAATACCCCTTTAAGATGCCCTTGACCTGTTTTCCGTTTACCAGGGCCTTGCGTACCACGGCACGGATCGCCGCGTTCATGCCCGGCGCGTCGCCGCCGCTTGTCAGTACTCCGATAGTTTTAATCTCTTTTGCCATGTTCATCCTCCTCGTATCTGCCCGTTTTTGAACACCTTTTTCTCCTCCGCACGCGGCCCTTTTTTGTCCGTACAGAGGCCTTTGAATGTGATTTTACTGCATCCTTCTTATATTTTCAATACGTTTCTCCACAACTTTTACATTCCCTTCACCAAAGCTTTTCTCGAGCTTTACAATCAGCTCCGGGCCGGCGTCCACGGTCTGTCCTGCCGGCAGCCGTTTCACAGATTTCTCTGCCGCCGCGTACAGCACCACCCGGTCTTTTCCGTCGCTGTCCGCCAGAAGCGTCAGAAGCTCCGGCTCCCGGCTCAGGCATTCCTGCTGATTGGAAAACTGAATCCACAGCTCCCGTCTTGCCGCCTCGAAGGGCACGATCCGGTCGCAGATCAGCTTGGCCGCCTTATCGTCTCCTGCGTCCACATGGCCGCTCACAAAAATCTTGGCTTCCTCGTTCAGCTGCTGCGTGTTCTTCTCGTAAATATTGGGAAATACCACTACTTCCACGGAACCCAGCAGGTCCTCCAGCTGCAGGAAAGCCATAACACGGTTGTTCTTCGTGTATTTGACCGTCTTCCCGGTGATCATGCCGCCGACCACCACCTGCTGCCCGTCGCGGACCTTTGTGCGGTTCGTCTCCTCGTCCAGCTGGAAATCCGTCGTCACCGCCGTAATATTCTTCCGCCAGCGCCCTTCATACTCCTCCAGCGGATGGCCGCTTACATAGATTCCCAGCACCTCCTTCTCAAAGGAGAGCAGAAGCTCCTTGGGATATTCTCCCACATCGGGAAGCTTGGCCTGAAAGCTGGCCTTCTGATCCTCGTCCACCAGGTCAAACAGACTCATCTGCCCTGTCATCATGGTCTTCTGGCTCTGGGCCACGCTGTCCATAATGCCCGCGTAGGCCAGAATGTACTGCTGTCTCGTTCCGCCCAGGCTGTCCAGGGCTCCGGCCTTGATCAGATTTTCCACCACCCGCTTGTTGACCTCTTTTCCGGTCATCCGCTCCAGGAAATCTGTCAGGCTTTTGAATTTTCCACCCAGCCGCCTCTCTTCCATGATAGCTTCCACCACAGGACGCCCGATGCTTTTGATGGCCGACAGGGCGTAGCGGATGGAACCGTTGGATACAGAGAACCGGGCCGCTCCCTCGTTGATATCCGGCGGCAGAATGGAAATTCCCATCTGCCGGCAGGTCAGAATGTATTCGGATACCTTGCCCGGATTGTCAATCACCGAGGTCATGAGGGCCGCCATGAATTCCACAGGATAATAATGCTTCAGCCATGCCGTCTGATAGGCCACCACCGCGTAGGCCGCCGCGTGGGACTTATTGAAGGCATACTTGGCGAAATCAATCATCTCATCGTAAATCTTCTGGGCTGTGGCCTCCGGAATCCCATTTGCGATGCAGCCGGGCACTCCCTCTTCCTCATTCCCGTATACGAAGTTCTGCCGCTCCTTCTCCATGACAGAGGCCTTCTTCTTCGACATGGCGCGGCGCACCAGATCGCTCCGTCCCAGCGTGTAGCCCGCCAGCTTCTGTACGATCTGCATGACCTGCTCCTGATAGACGATACAGCCGTAGGTGGGTTCCAGAATCTCCTCCAGCTGCGGACAGTCATAGGTAATAGACTCCGGGTGATTCTTTCCCCGGATGTACTGGGGAATGAAATCCATGGGGCCGGGCCGGTACAGAGAGATTCCCGCGATGACGTCCTCCAGATTTTTCGGCTGCAGCTCCTTCATGAAGTTCTTCATGCCGCTGCTTTCCAGCTGGAACACGCCCTCAGTCTTTCCCGTACCGATGGAAGCATAGACTGCCGCATCGTCATAATCAATCTTATCCATGTCGATGGTCTTTCCCGCCCGCTCGGACGCCATGCGGGCCGCGTCCTGAATCACTGTCAGCGTCCGGAGTCCCAGGAAATCCATCTTCAGAAGGCCCAGCTCCTCCAGGGTCGTCATGGTAAACTGGGTCGTGATCGTGCCGTCAGAAGCCCTGGACAGGGGTACATACTCGTCCACTTCCTTCTGGCTGATGACCACGCCCGCCGCGTGCATGGAGGTGTGTCTCGGAAGTCCCTCCAGACGCATGGACATATCAATCAGCTCATGGACCTGCGGATCATTCTCATAGCTTTTCCGAAGCTCAGGATTCATCTTCAGCGCCTTCTCAAGGGTGATATTCAGCTCCTGGGGCACCATCTTGGCAATGGAGTCCACAAAATTGTAGGGCAGGTCCATGACCCGTCCCACGTCCCTTAAGCACCCTCTGGCCGCCAGCGTACCGAAGGTGACGATCTGAACCACCCGGTCCTTGCCGTATTTGCGCACCACATAGTCGATGACCTCCTGCCTGCGCTCGAAGCAGAAATCAATATCAATATCAGGCATGGACACACGCTCCGGATTCAGGAAACGCTCGAACAGCAGCTGGTAACGGATAGGATCAATATTGGTAATTCCCATCGTATAGGCCACAATGCTTCCCGCGGCAGAGCCCCGGCCCGGCCCCACGGCGATGCCATGGTCCCTCGCGTACTTGATGAAATCCCAGACAATCAGGAAATAATCCACATAGCCCATATTTTTAATGACGCCCAGCTCATATTCCAGTCTTTCCTTCAGAGGGCCGTCATCGTCCGGATAACGCTCCTTCAGGCCGTCGAAACAAATCTTGTTCAGATATTCCCAGGAGGTATAACCCTCTGGCACGTCGTACTTGGGAAGTTTCGTCACGCCGAACTCAATCTCCACATTGCAGCGCTCCGCGATCTTCGCCGTATTCTCGATGGCCTCCGGCGCATAGGGAAAGAGAGCCGCCATCTCCTCCGGAGATTTCACATAATACTGGCCGCCCTCGTAGCGCATCCGGTCCTCATCCGCCAGCTTCTTTCCGGTCTGAATACAGAGCAGAATATCGTGGGGCTTCACATCCTCCGCATAGGTGTAATGGATATCATTGGTAGCCACAAGCGGAATATCCAGCTCCTGGCTCATGCGTATCAGGGCCTGGTTTACGATTTTCTGTTCCGGCAGGCCGTGGTCCTGAAGCTCCAGAAAATAATTTCCCTTTCCAAAGACCTTTTCATATTTGAGGGCAGACTTTTTGGCCTCCTCATAGAGGCCCTTCACAATATACCGCTGCACCTCTCCTGCCAGGCAGGCGCTTAAGGCTATGATACCCTCATGGAACTGGCTGAGAACCTCCATATCGACTCTGGGACGGTAATAGAAGCCTTCCACATAACCCCGGGATACAATCTTCATCAGATTCGCGTATCCCTGGTTATTCTCCGCCAGAAGAACCAGATGGTAATAACGGTCCTCCCCGCCGGTCAGCTCCTTGTCAAAACGGGAATTGGGAGCCACGTAAACCTCGCAGCCCAGAATAGGCTTGATACCCTCCGCTCTCGCCGCCCTGTAAAAATCTATCACGCCGAACATGGCTCCGTGGTCCGTAATGGCCGCCGCCGTCATGCCCAGCTCCTTCACCCTGGCCACGTACTCCTTAATCTTATTGGAGCCGTCCAGAAGGCTGTATTCCGTATGTGTATGCAGATGTGTAAATGGCATTCTTACCTGTCTCCTTTATCCGGCCGGGCCGGTATACGGCGCGCTCCCGGGCTGCCGCGCCCCGGAATTGCTGCGCCGTCAGTCCTTCTGCATTCCGCAGATCATATCCAGTATCTTATGAGCCGTCTCTTCCTTGGTCAGAAGCTCCAGCTCCGTATCTTTGTCCTTCGTAAGCACGGTCACCCGGTTCGTATCCGTTCCGAAGCCCGCGCCCTCGGCCCGGAGGCTGTTGGCACAGATCAGGTCGCAGTTCTTGCTCTCCAGCTTCTTTCTGGCATTTGCCAGCAGATCCTCCGTCTCCATGGCAAAGCCGCAGAGAATCTGCCCTTCCTTTTTGTGCTCACCCAGATATTGCAGAATATCTCTGGTCCGCTTCAGAGTCAGGGTCAGTTCTCCCCCCGCTTTTTTAATCTTGTTCTCCGCCGTCTCCACCGGTGTATAGTCGGCCACAGCCGCGGCTTTGATGATGATATCCGCTTCCTCTGCCCGGGCCGCCACCGCCTGGAACATATCCTCCGCGGATTCCACCCGCACCACGTCCGTGAACAGGGGCGGCGCCACCTCCGTGTGCGCCGCCACCACTGTGACCTCCGCGCCGCGAAAGCTCGCGGCGCGGGCCAGGGCGAAGCCCATCTTGCCCGAAGAATGGTTCGTGATGAAACGCACCGGGTCGATGGATTCCCGGGTGGCACCGGCCGTCACCAGCACCTTTTTTCCTGTCAGATCCTTTTCACATGCAATCTCTTTCAATACATATTCCAGCAGAACGCTCTCCTCCGGCATTCTGCCGTCTCCGCTGTCCCCGTTTGCCAGCATGCCGTGCTCCGGCGGAATGATCTCATAGCCGAAGCGGGCCAGCTTCTGCAGATTGTCCTGCACGATGGGATTATGGTACATATTGTGGTTCATAGCCGGGGAAATGATCTTTTTGCAGGGGCAGGCCATCACCGTCGTTGTCAGCATATCGTCGGCAATGCCGTTCGCAATCTTTCCAATCACATTGGCGGAGGCCGGAGCCACAAGGACCACGTCCGCCAGCTTGGCCAGCGCCACATGCTCTACGTTGTACTGAAAATTCCGGTCGAAGGTGTCTACCAGACACTTGCTGCCAGTCAGCTCCTCAAAGGTCAGCGGCGTGATAAACTCCGTGGCATTGCGGGTCATCAGCACCTGCACATTACAGCCCAGCTTTTTCAGCATCCGGGCCAGGTTTACGATTTTATATGCGGCAATGCTTCCGGTCACGGCCAGCACTGCGGTCTTTCCTTTTAACTGCATAGATAATTTCCTTTCTTTTTATGAATTAGTATAACACAAAAAGCCCAAAGTTTTTATATCTTTTTCCTTCTTCTGTGGTATAATTTGAATGTATTGTATCTTCATGTGAAGAATAATAACAAGGAGGAATTTCAAAATGAAAAAAAGATTCAACACCCGGCAGCTAACCATTCTCGGGCTGCTGACCGGCATTCTGCTTCTTATGGCCTACACCCCTCTGGGATACCTGAACATCGGCCCGCTGGCCATCTCGTTCAACGTCATCCCCGTCGCTCTGGCAGCCGTGACCCTTGGACCTGCAGGCGGAGCCGCCGCGGGAGCTGTATTCGGGCTGACAAGCTTTCTGCAGTGCGTCGGCGTCGGAGGCTTAAGCGCCATGGGGGCCATTCTCTTTGGCATCAATCCCGTCCTGGCCTTTATTCAGCGGTTTGTACCCCGCGTTCTGGACGGTTTTCTTCTTGGCTATATATTCCGCCTCGTTCAAAAGACAGGCGGCGCGCGTCTGGGCTGCTTTGTCACAGGATTTTTCTCCGCATTTCTGAATACGCTCTTTTTCATGACCGCTCTGATTCTGCTCTACGGAAATACCGAATACGTGCAGGGGCTCATCGGCGGAAGAAATATTCTGCTTTTCGTATGCTCCTTTGTGGGCATCAACGCGGTCTGCGAAATGGCCGCTTCTACCATTCTGACGGGCGCCATCGGCTATGCGCTGTACCGCTCCCGGCTTTTCGCCTCTCAGAAGTAGGCCGGAAGCGGCATTGAATTTTTATCTCGGAGGAATGGCAAATGATTCTTACCATAGATATCGGAAACACAAATATTGTAACCGGCTGCTTTGATCAGGACCAGCTTCTCTTTCTGGAACGGTTCTCCACAGAACAGGAGGCCACCAGCCTGGAGTACGCCACCATCTTCAAGGAGACACTGGATCTGCATGAGATCCCTCCTTCCCGGATTCAGGGAGGAATCATCTCCTCCGTGGTGCCTTCCGTCACCGGCACCGTCAAAGAGGCCGTGGAGAAATACACCGGCGCCCGGATTCTCGTGGTAGGTCCCGGGATCAAAACAGGCCTGAAGCTTGCTGTGGACGATCCCGCCCAGCAGGGAAGCGATCTGGTCGTGGGCGCAGTAGCCGGCGTGCATCTCTATCCGGTTCCCCAGATTCTCATTGATATGGGGACAGCCACCACCGTCTCCGTCATCAACCGGGAGAAAGCCTATATCGGAAAAATGATTCTCCCCGGCCTGGCCATTTCTCTGGACGCCCTTTCCAGCCGGACGGCCCAGCTTCCCAGGATTTCTCTTGATCCTCCGAAAAAGCTCATCGGAAGCAATACGGTAGATTCCATGAAAAGCGGGATTCTGTACGGGAACGCCGGAGCGCTGGATGGTCTGATTGACCGGATTAACGAAGAACTGGGGGAGACCTGCACGGTAGTGGCCACAGGAGGCCTGGCAGGCGTCGTCGCCCCTCTGTGCAGGCATAAAATGTTCCTGGAAGACGACCTTCTGCTGAAGGGGCTGCTGATTATCTATCACAAAAATATCCACCGGTAATTTGCCTTCTCAACTGCAGTAGCATCTGCTAATACCATCTGCAAACATTATCTGCGAATGGACCGTCAGAGAAGGCCGCGGTGTATTTCATAATCTTCCTATCTTCTTCAGATCGAAAACGAGGTAACTGCTCCCTCCGGGAACCTTTACCTCGTTTTACTTAACCATTAATCATAAATGAAACTAATTTATCGATATCTTCCTTCTCGTAAGCGATAATCTCCAGCTCCGGAATCTCGCCGTTGGAAAAGATGTTTGCCATGGATACGTACTGAGAAAGCTTTGACTTCAGATTCAGTCTGTCGCCTTCACCTGTAACCAGCTCAACCTTACCCTTGCAGCTGTCAACTACCTTGAAGAACTTATCGATGTCAGTGATATTCTGAACTTTCATCTTTTATTCACTCCTTTCTTCTTCCCCATTATAACCGCTAACTACGGCTTTGGAAAGAGATTTTTTTCAAATTTTCAAATTTTGGTACTTTTTTATGATTTGCGGCGGATACTCTTCTCTGTTATTTCTATTTTGCCTTCTTTCAGGAGCCGTCCCACTGCCCTTTTAAAAGCATTTTTACTGAGTTTCAGCTCCCGCTCAATGACCTCCGGAGATGCCTTGTCATTGAAGGGCAGCACGCCGTCAAATTCATCGATGACCTTCAGTACCGTCTGCGCATCCTGGTCCATCTGGAGATACGCCTTTTCCCGGATGCTTAAATCCAGTTTTCCATCTTCATGAACCGCTGTCACCCGCGCTTCCACCACGTCGCCGATGGAGGCGTCCCCATGAAAGTCCTTTCTGGGAATCAGTCCGGAATACCGGTTGTCTACCGCCACAAAGGCTCCGAACTCCCGGCTGATCTCATAAACCGTTCCCCTGACCCGGTCCTCCTTCTGATAGGGCGACTGTGTCTCCAGGTACTCATAAACGTTCATGGTGGCGCAGAGGCGGCTGCTCTTGTCAATATACAGCGCAGCCAGGACCTGGTCTCCTTCCCTTACCCGCCGCGTCTGCTGACGGAACGGAAGAAGGAGATCCTTCTCCAGACCCCAGTCCAGAAACGCGCCGATTTTCCCCACCTGAACCACTTTCAGCACCGCCAGACCTCCCAGCTGCACCTTAGGTTCCTGGGTGGTGCAGATCAGTCTGTCTTTGGAATCCCGGTAGACGAAAACCGTAAGCTTATCTCCGGCTGCCGTTCCCTCCGGAACCTGCTTTTTCGGAAGGAGCACCCGCTCCGCCGCTCCCGGCTCCTCTCCAAGATATATGCCAAAATCTGTCTTCTTTATGACAGTCAGTTCCTGCTTTTTACCAAGCTCAATCATTTCTCATTTCCTTTCGTATCTCTCCGGGCGCTTCAGGAGAGCTCCACTACCGCGTAGGGTTTTCCCGCTTCGCTGCACAGCCCTATCGTATACCTGCCGTCACCGGAAGCCGTCACCGGATAAATCACGTCTCCCAGCAGCGCCGATTTCTTATACTCTGCCCGCATCTGCCGGATTGTAAATTCCTCCGGCACATATTCTCTGGCCATCTGAATGTACTGGCCGTTATTTACATGATGATTGGTGTCCAGATGATGCTTCTGGACCGAGAAGGGCTCTCCCGCCTTCCCTTCCGCCGGCATGGGAACCTTTCTGGAAGCATACTCCATATCCAGCTTCTCTTCCAATGTATACGCTTTTTCAATCTCTTCCGGAACCCGCGCGGGCCTGCCTGTCTGCGTATCCAGGAAGGTCCACAGGCTGTTGGCCCAGGCCAGCAGCTTTCCGTCCCCGTCCGTCATCGTAAAATTACGCCAGCCCAGAAATCCCTGAAACTGATAGGGCCAGGTGGAAATGCGTATTTTTTCACACAGGGCCGGATACCTGTCGATTACTATCTGCCAGGAGGACAGCACCCACACTCTCTGAAGAGCTTCCAGTCTTTCCACTCCCACCTGGAGCTCCTCGGACTGAAAAGTGCTGCAATCCTGAAAGTAGTTGATAATCCCATCCAGCGTCAGCTTTTTATCTTCGCCCACCTCGCTGTACCGGACGAAGCTGTCAAATGAGTACATATTTTTCCTCCCTGAGTGACAGAAAACAGCCGGTGACTCTGTTCCCGTCCACTGGCTGTAAAAACTGCAGATTTATTTTTACAAGCTTATATCATGCTCCTGTCCCAGTATATCATTTTTCTTTCCATTTTGCACTCTTATTTTTTATTTTATTTCAAGACACAAAGAAGCTCCGGCGAGTCTTCACCGGAGCTTCATGAGCAGGGCTACAAGGATTCGAACCTTGAAA
>ERZ1643249.1370-NODE-1370-length-24702-cov-4.852396_pt1 | contig 24702 bp, 25 predicted proteins | sample MGYA00579263_ERZ1643249 | MGnify/ENA primary metagenome ERZ1643249 (study PRJEB29033, sample SAMEA4952264) | chicken gut metagenome | biome: Broiler Chicken; feature: Gastrointestinal Tract; material: Caecum | place: Ireland | collected 2018 | study: Broiler...
TGCAATCCTCTTTCTATGCCGCAACAGGTCATCACTTTATGCGCGGCTACTCATAAAGTGATGGTAAATGTGGAGAAAAAACGGATTAAAGAGTTCCAGGAGAAGATGCTGGATTGGTTTGCCCGTGAACATGAGGAGATTATTGGAGGACTCCAGGAAAAACAGGTGCTTGACGATGAGATGACAGCGCAGATCGTGTCCGCGGCGGAGACTTTCCGGGATACGGTATGGGCGTAATCCGGCGCCGGACGGGGAGGTAAAAGATGGCAAATGTAAAAGAAATAAAGGACCGGATGGAGAGCATCCAGAGTACCATGAAAATTACAAATGCGATGTACATGATTTCCTCTTCCAAGATGAAACGGGCCAGAAAGGTTCTGGCGGATACAGAACCGTATTTCTTTGGAATGCAGGCGGCCATTGCCAGAATCCTGCGCCATGTGCCGGATATCGAACATCATTTCTTTGACGAACGTCCGGAGATTAAGAATTCCGAAAGGAAAATCGGCCACATTGTGGTCACCGGCGATAAGGGCCTGGCAGGCGCCTACAACCATAACGTGATCAAGATGGCGGAGGAACAGCTGCAGGGAGAGGGGCACCATACCCTCTATGTGCTGGGAGAGCTGGGAAGACAGTATTTCCGGAAGCGGGAGAGCGATGATGTGGAGATTGACATGAATTTCCGCTATACCGTACAGAAACCCACCATGCACCGGGCCAGGATGATCGGAGAGAAGATGGTGGAAGAATTTCTGAAGGGCCAGCTGGATGAGGTGCATATTATTTACACTAACATGATCAATGCGGCCGCTTCTGAGACATCCACCATGCAGCTGCTTCCGCTGAAGAAGATTTCCTTTAACCGGCCGATGGACCAGATTGCCATGGCCAGTGTGCGCCAGGAGGAAATCATGCTGTCCCCCTCTGCGGAGTCGGTGCTGGACAGCATCATACCCAACTATGTGGTGGGAACCATCTACGGCTGCCTGGTGGAATCCTACTGTAGTGAGCATAATTCCCGGATGATGGCCATGCAGTCGTCTACGGACAACGCGAAGGAGATGCTGAGGACCCTTTCCATCGAATACAATCGTGCCCGTCAGGCGGCCATTACCCAGGAAATTACCGAGGTGATCGGAGGCGTCCGGGCGCAAAAGGGGAAACATTAGAAGGCGCAGTCTGCCTGCGGGCAGACTGCGGCTGCAGATAAGAAGAAATGACCGCCGGTGTGGGCCGGCTGAACACAGAGAGGAGCAAATCTGTTATGAAGACAGGAAAGATTGTACAGGTCATGGGGCCTGTCGTGGACGTTCTTTTTGAAGATCAGGAACTGCCGTCCATCAAGGATGCTCTGGAAGTTGAGAACGGAGGCAGAAAATGCGTCATGGAGGTGGCGCAGCATGTGGGCAACAATACGGTTCGCTGCATCATGCTGGCTTCCAGCGAGGGACTGCACCGGGATATGGAGGTTGTGGCCACAGGCGCGGGTATCCAGGTACCGGTGGGTGACAAAACTCTGGGACGCCTTTTCAACGTGCTGGGAGAGACTATTGACGGAGGAGAGAGCCTGGAACAGGAGAAGCACTGGGTGATTCACAGAGATCCGCCCTCCTTCGAGGATCAGAGTCCCGTGGTGGAGATTCTGGAGACGGGTATCAAGGTCATTGACCTTCTGGCCCCCTACGCGAAGGGCGGAAAGATCGGCCTGTTCGGAGGTGCCGGAGTGGGCAAAACCGTGCTGATCCAGGAGCTGATCCGGAATATTGCCACGGAACACGGCGGATATTCTATTTTCACCGGTGTCGGAGAGCGTTCCCGTGAGGGAAATGACCTGTGGACAGAAATGAAGGAGTCCGGAGTTCTGGAGAAAACAGCTCTGGTATTCGGACAGATGAACGAGCCGCCGGGAGCCCGTATGCGTGTGGCGGAGACAGGACTTACCATGGCGGAGTATTTCCGTGATGAGGAGCACCAGAACGTGCTGCTGTTTATCGATAATATTTTCCGTTTTGTACAGGCAGGATCCGAGGTATCCGCCCTTCTGGGCCGTATGCCATCCGCCGTGGGATATCAGCCCACCCTGGCTAACGAGATGGGTGAGCTGCAGGAGCGGATCGCATCCACAAAGAATGGTTCCGTTACCTCCGTGCAGGCGGTTTATGTGCCTGCCGATGACCTGACGGACCCGGCCCCGGCTACTACCTTTGCGCATCTGGATGCCACAACGGTGCTTTCCAGAAAAATTGTGGAGCAGGGTATTTACCCGGCGGTAGATCCGCTGGAGTCCACCTCCAGAATTCTGGAGGCTGATGTGGTGGGCGAGGAACACTATGAAGTGGCCAGAAAGGTACAGGAAATTCTGCAGAAATACAGTGAGCTGCAGGATATCATAGCTATTCTGGGTATGGAAGAGCTGTCTGATGAGGACAAGACCACCGTATACCGGGCCAGAAAGATTCAGCGTTTCCTGTCCCAGCCTTTCCATGTGGCTGAGACTTTTACGGGAATTCCCGGAAAATACGTTCCGTTAAAGGAGACCATCCGCGGTTTCAAGGCGATCGTGGAAGGAGAGATGGATCAGTATCCGGAGCAGGCGTTCTTTAATGTGGGAACTATTGACGATGTGATTGCCAAAGCGAAAGCAGAGGAGTGACGGCTATGGCAAATACGTTTTATCTGCAGGTGCTTGCCAGTGACCATGTTTTCTACAAGGGAAGAGTGGAAACCCTGGTGATCCCTGCCCCGGACGGGGAGGAGGCGCTTCTGGCCCACCATGCGGACACCATCATGTCCATTGTGGAAGGGGAGTTGCGCTTCCGGGATGAAGAGGGACACTGGCATGAGGCAATCGTGGGCAGAGGATTTGCCCAGATGATCAATAACCGCGCCACTGTCCTGGTGGACACGGCAGAGAGGCCGGAGGAGATCGACCTGAAACGGGCCGAGGAGGCCAGAGAGCGGGCTGAAGAGCAGCTGCGTCAGAAGCAGAGTATGCAGGAATATTATATGACCCAGGCGTCCCTGGCGAGGGCTATGGTACGGCTGCGGGCTGCGAACCGGAAGAAGGATGTGTAGGGGCGGCAGGCGGAAGCCCCTCAGAACAGTCAGGAAAAAGGAAGATCCCCGGCGAAAACAGAACCGGGAGCTGGCCAGACAGAGGATCACCGGGCGGGTGGAATATTTTGCGCCGCTGGTGGGCGTCACCTACAACCGGATTTTCATCAAAGAGCAGAAGACCCGGTGGGGCAGCTGCAGCAGTCTGGGGAACCTGAACTTTAACTGGAAGCTGATCCTTCTGAACGAGGAGTTGCTGGATTATGTGGTGGTCCACGAGCTGGCCCACCGGAAACAAATGAATCATTCACCGACATTCTGGGCGGAAGTGGAGCGGGTGCTTCCGGATTACCGGGAGAGACGCAGGAGACTGAGGGAGAGTCGGGTGTGAAGAATGGGAGAAGAGGCGGAAAGACCGGGAGTGGTTTTTTAGCCTCTTCTTTTGTGAAGGAATGTCCAATCCCACGGGAATAGACAAAAGGGCGCCATGGATTTCCTGGGAGCTTGAAGAGAAGGAAAAAGATTTTGTCCTGGAAAAATTTCAGGTTCTGACAGAGAGCCGGGGAGAAGTGCTGTGGGACAGCGGTATCCGAAACGGATTTTTCCACCAGATGCAGATTCCTGATATCTGCGGGGAGCATCAGGATTACCGTGCTGTGGTGAGACTGTGGGATCAGGAAGGAAATCTGCCCGCACATACCGGACAGGATCGCTATGTCATCGCATATCACCGTTTTGGGACACCCCTGGAAAAATACCGGGGTATGGAAGGGTACTGCCGGGAAATCTGCATGGCGGAACTGAAATTCGGAGAAGACGGAAAAATGCTTCCTGTGGAGCTGTAAACAGCAGGAAGGAAGCTTCATGAAAGATTTACTGCTATAAAAAAGGAGGAGCGAGGTCTTTTGAACCGCCGCTCCTCTTTTTCTGTCCTCAGCTCTCCGCCACAGAAAAATCCGCCGTTTTCGCCCGGGTAACCCGGATCAGATCCTGGGGATCCAGGCAGATGCTGGTGCCGATCCGTCCGCCGCTGATCCAGACACGGTCAAACTTCAGGGCATCGCTGTGGATCACCGTCGGAAACTGTTTTTTCATTCCCAGCGGGCTGCAGCCGCCCCGCACGTAGCCGGTTACGCTGGTGATGTCCTTCACATGAATCATGCTGACCGACTTCTCGCCCACCGCCCGGGCGGCCGCCTTCAGATCCACCTCTTTTGCGATGGGGATCACAAAAACATAGAACTGGCCGCTTTTTCCCTGAGCCACCAGAGTTTTGAAGGACTGCTCCACAGGAGCGCCGGTTTTTTCGGCGGTGTGAAGCCCGTCGATAAATTCATCACACTCGTAAGCGATGATTTCATAAGAAATTTTATTTCTGTCCAGAATACGCATGGCGTTGGTCTTAATTTCTTTTCCCATATCTGTCACCTCTGGCACCAATTGTACATGGTTTCAAAAAAAATATCAACCAAAAATATTCTTTCAGGATTAGGGACTATTCACAAAAAGAAGAAAATTGGAAAATTCCACTGGACAAACCCGGGAAATGGCTCTATAATAAACCCAAGTTCAGAGAACACCAGGGAACATCAAATCTTATATTGCAGATATCAGGTGATTCTGAACAGATTTCAAGTTTCATCTCACAAAAATGAAAGCGGCGGTTCCGCCGTGGAAATTCCAGACAAAGAAATCAAATAAGACAGGAAAGTGGGGGATGCGATGACATTTTCCGGGGGATTTTGCGTATTTTTTTCACTGATTTCCATGATTATGGATATCAGGTGGGAAAAAGTATCCAACCGGTGGATTTTATTTGGATGGCTTGCGGCAGCGGCCTGGCAGACTTGCGGCAAAGGGCCGGAGGGAGTTCTGTTCTTCCTGGCAGGAGCTTTGTTCCCCATTGGACTGCTGTTTCCGCTGTTTGCCTCAAAGATGCTGGGGACGGGAGATATCAAACTGTTTTCTGTCCTGGGAGGAATGATGGGGCCGAGGTCTTTTTTGTCCTGCCTTCTGCTTTCCTTTATTCTGGCTGCGGCCATCTCTTTGCCGGTTCTGTTGATCCGGTGTGATGTGAAGGAACGGCTGCGGTATTTTGCCGGCTATATGGCCAGACTGTTGTCGGGACAGGGGGTGGAGCCCTATCTGAAGCCGGGACGGAGGCCGGAAAACATCCATTTCACCATACCTGTTTTTATCAGTGTACTGCTGTGCGCGGGAGGATTTAAGTTATGAAAACAATAAGAAACATTTTTGCGGTCTGTGATCTGGAGGTGGAATATGCCTACCACTTCATGGAATACCTGAACAGGAAGAAAACGCTGCCCTTTGAGATCCGGGTATTCACCAGCAGAGAAAAACTGTGCGAGTTTGCCCGGGATCACCGGATTGAGCTGCTGCTGATATCGGATACGGCCATGTGCCGGGAAGTGGAGGAGCAGGAGATCGGACAGATACTGATTCTTTCCGGAGGGGTCCGGGATGACAAGCTGAAGCAGTATCCCAGCATCTACAAGTATCAGTCTTCTGCCCAGGTGATGCGGGAGGTGATGGCCAGGTACGGGGAGGAGCATGGAACAGATCCGGTGCCGGTCCAGGTGGTAAAAAAGGAGACAGAGATTATCGGCATTTACTCTCCTGTGGGGCGGTCCATGAAAACCACCTTTGCGCTGACTCTGGGGCAGATCCTGGCCAAGAATAAAGCGGTGCTGTATCTGAATCTGGAAGAATATTCCGGATTTGAATATCTGTTTGAACATGTCTATGAGGAAACTCTCAGCGACCTGCTCTACTATCTGCGGCAGGGAAATCCCAATTTTATCATCAAACTGAACAGTATGATCCGGACCATCAGCAACCTGGATTATCTTCCGCCGGCATCATCTCCCGCGGATATTCAGTGTACGTCCTATGAAGAGTGGGTCCGTCTGCTGCAGGAGATTGTGGATACCAGCAACTACGAGGCGGTGATTCTGGATATTGGCGATGGGGTGCCCCGGTTATTCCGGCTGCTGGATCAGTGTACGCGCATTTATATGCCGGTGAGAAATGATCCCATGTCCCAGGCCAAGATTCAGCAGTTTGAAAATCTGCTGCGGATGAGTCAGGGAGAAGCGGTATTGGAAAAGATTCAGAAGATTCGTCTGCCTTATCACCGGACTACCCGGAAGGGACAGGGCTATCTGGACGATCTGGTGTGGAGTGAGCTGGGAGACTATGTCCGGGAACTGCTGCGCAAGGGGGCGGAAATGATCACGCAGGAACAGGAGGAGAAGAAGAAATGGGGATGGAGCTCATTGCCGAAATCCGCCGGGAGCTGATGGATCAGCTGAGCCGGGGAGAGGAATGGACGGATCAGGAAATCCGGGAGAAAATCGATGACCTGGTGATTCAGAGAACCAGAAAAAGCACCCTCACGGTGACGGAGAAGGCCCGGATGGGAAGAGAACTTTTTTATTCCGTGAGAAAGCTGGATGTTCTTCAGGAACTTCTGGAAGATGACAGCGTGACGGAGATTATGGTGAATGGATTTCAGAACATCTTTGTGGAGAGAGACGGACAGAGAACCCGATGGGAGAAGTCTTTTACATCCAGGGAGAAGCTGGAAGATGTGATTCAGCAGATCGCCGGAAAATGCAACCGGGTGATCAACGAAAATCAGCCCATCGTGGATGCCAGGCTGTCCGGCGGCCAGAGGGTCAATGCCGTGGTGTATCCGGTGGCGCTGGACGGCCCGGTGCTGACCATCCGCCGGTTTCCCAACCGCCCGATCACCATGGACTGGCTGATCCGGAAAGGGAGCATTACCCGGGAAGCCGCGGAGTTTCTGGAAAAGGCGGTGCGGGCAGGTTACTCGATCCTGATCGGGGGTGGAACCTCCTCTGGAAAGACCACTTTCCTGAACGCGCTTTCCAACTACATTCCTGCGGGAGAACGGCTTATTACGATAGAGGACAACGCGGAACTCCAGATTCAGGGCGTGGAAAATCTGGTACGGCTGGAGGCAAAAATGGCCAATATGGAAGGCAACCGGGAGATCACCATACGGGATCTGATACGGACAGCTCTGCGGATGGCGCCGAACCGGATTGTTGTGGGAGAGATCCGGGGCGAGGAGGCCATTGATCTTCTGCAGGCCTGGAACACGGGACACGACGGCAGTATGGGAACGGCACATGCCAACAGCAGCCGTGATATGATCAGCCGGGTGGAAACCATGGTGCTGATGGGAATGACACTGCCGCTGGAAGCCATCCGCCGCCAGATCGCCTCTGGGATTGACCTGATGGTGCATCTGGGAAGGCTGCCGGATAAAAGCCGGCGGGTGCTGGAAATTACAGAGGTTCTGGGATTTGAGGAGGGGGAGGTGAAGCTGGAAACCCTGTTCGGATGGGATATGGACGCAGGAAGGCTTACAAAGCAGGGAGAGCTGGTTCACCGGGAAAAGATGAGGAAAGCGGGGGAAGAACTGTGATACTGGAAAAAAAGAAAAACAGAATACAGGTCCGGCCTGATTACGACCGCGGCCGGATGAGCTTTTCTGACAGGATCCGCTGCGTGGGGCAGGCAGTTCTGATCTGCTGCTGCCTGAATTATTTCTGTTACCGGTCCGTATGGGCGATACCGGCGCTGCTCCCATTGGGAATCTATTCCATATGGCAGAGCAGGAAGGCTATGGTGAAGAAACAGAAGCAGCAGATGAACTATCAGTTTGGAACCGCGTTGCAGTCTTTGGAAACCGCGGTGCGGGCGGGATATTCCATGGAGAATGCCGTCCGGGAATGCAGAAAGGATCTGCAGCGGATCTATGGTCAGGAAAATGATCTGGTCCGGGAATTTCTGTATATGGAGGCGCAGATGGAGGTGGGGATCCCGGTGGAGACGCTGTTTCTGGATCTGGGTGAGAGAAGCCATCTGGAGGATATCCGGAACTTTGGCGAAGTGTTTGCCATCGCGAAACGCACCGGCGGCGATCTGGCCGGAATCATGGAACAGACCAGCCAGGTGCTGGGGGAAAAGATCAGGGTAAAACAGGAGATCGATGTGAGCATTGCGGGGAAGAAAATGGAACAGACCATCATGAGCCTGGTGCCGGGAGCGATCATCCTGTATATGCAGATCTCTTCCGGAAGCTTCCTGGATATTCTGTACCACAATGCGGCGGGAGCCGGGGTGATGACCGGCTGTCTGGTTGTGTATCTCTTTGGATGGAGAATGGGGAAAAAGATTGTGGATATTGAAGTTTAGCACAGGCCCGGAGGCCGGGAGGAAGGTATGAAAGCAGTGCTGGCGGCGGTGCTGATCGGCTATGGGATCAGTATGATACTGGGAAGAAAAGAGAAGGAACAGCCGGTCTGGAAGCGGGGAAGCTTCTGGCTGTGGAAGAAAATGAAGAAAAGAGGCCTGCTTCCCCAGGCATGGATGACTGAGAAATATTTCTGTCAGGCGGTGGCAGTGCTGGCGGCCGGATGCCTGCTGGCGCTGACGGTGCAGATCATCCAGGAGGGACAGCTGGACAATCGGACCGTTACCGCCCTGGAACGGCCGGAGTATGGAGCGGGCAGTACGTCCTGGGAGATGGAATATACCTGGGAGAATGGGGAAGGCCTCAGGCAGCAGGAAAAGATGATGGTACAGGTGGAAGAACAGAAATATTCACCGGAGGAAAAGGAGCGGCTGCTGGATGAGGCTGTGAAGATGGTGGAGCAGGAGTATCTGGGGGAAAACAGTTCGGCAGGGAAAGTGGAGTATCCTCTGAATCTGATGGAACAGGCAGGGGACATTCCGGCGGAGGTTTCCTGGAGCAGCAGCCATCCTCAGTATGTGGACTGGAGGGGCGCGCTGGGTGAACAGATTCCTCCCGGCGGCGCTCAGGTGCAGCTTCAGGCGTCATTGAAATTGCAGGGAGCCGCAAGGATCTTTGAGACCACTGTGACTGTATATCCGGAGAAACTGGAGGAGGATGAAAGCATGGAACGTCAGGTGAGGCAGACCCTGGCTATGGAAAATGAAAAAGAAGGTGAGCAGCTGATGCTTCCCGCGGTGGTGGACGGGAAGGCAGTGACCTGGAGAACTCCTGAAGAGGAGCCGGCAAAAATTCTGCTGGCCCTGACGGCGGTCAGCTCTCTGCTGTTTCTCTGGAGGGGACGCCAGGAGGAAGAAAAACGGCAGCAGGTGCGCAAGGAGCAGCTTCTGAGAGATTACCCGGAGCTGCTGGGGAAGCTGACACTTCTTCTGGGAGCCGGAATCAGTATGCGGCGGGCCATGGAGCGTATTGCGGGCGACTACGAGAGACTGAAAGAAAAAAAGCAGACAGAGATCCGTTATGCCTATGAGGAAGTGCGCAATACCTGCAGGGAAATGGAGCAGGGAATTCCGGAACAGGCGGCCTATGAGCGTTTCGGCGAGCGCTGCGGACTGCTCCCCTACCGGACGTTTGCCTCGCTTCTGGTTCAGAATCTTCAGAAAGGCAATCAGGGGATGCAGAAGCTGCTGCGGGAAGAAGCGGACAGAGCACAGCAGCAGCGGAGGGACAGGGCAAAGGTTCTGGGAGAGCAGGCATCCACCCGGCTGCTGATCCCCATGATCCTCATGCTGCTGGTGGTGTTTGTGATTCTGCTGGTTCCCGCATGGCTGTCCTTTGTGTGACGGCCGTATGAAATGGCGGAGGCAGGGAAAGGAGGTGAGGCCTATGAGAATGTGGAAGCGTTTCCTTCAGGAAGAGGATGCTCTGGGAACGGTGGAGCTGATTCTGATCATTGTGGTTTTGATCGGACTGGTAATGATCTTTAAAGAACAGCTGAGAAGTCTGGTAACCAATATTCTTTCAAAGATTACCAGTCAGAGCAACAGCATCTGATGAAAACGTCATAGTCACGGAAAACATCTCGTTTACATTCATTTCAAGGTACACAGATCACCAAATTCATTTCAAATTAAGCGGGAAAGGAGGGTATCCCTTGAAACTCAAAGGCAGTGTCACATTATTTCTCAGCCTGCTGCTGGCTGTGATTCTGGGTGTGTTCCAGGTCCTGTTTCAGTCTCTTCGCATTGCGGGAGGCCGGGTTCAGGCAGAGGCGGGAGTTGAGGAAGGCTTATATTCCGTTTTCTCCGGGTATCACCGGGAATTATTTGACAGATACCGCGTATTTTTCCTGGACGCGGGATACGGGAGCGCCGGGTTTAGGCCGGAGATTATGCTGAACATTGTGGAAACGTCTCTTGAGCAGAGCTGCTATTCCGGAAAAAGGGAAAATTTGTGGAATTGTACGCGCGAAATGAGCGCAGTTACCGGATACACGCTCGCCACAGACAACAATGGTGCGGCATTTTATGAGCAGGCTGTGGATTATATGAAAGATACGCTGGGGATTCAGGGGATACAGCTTCTTGCAGATCAGCTTACACAGCAGAAAAGTACCGTGGAAGAACAGAAGATACAGGGTGATTATGACAGTGCGAAGGAGGCGCAGGAAGTATATGAGCAGAAAAAAGAAGAACAGATGGCAGGGGAAACCGGGCTGCCGGGAGATGAACAGCAGACACAGGCGGATCCGGATCCGACAGCGGCGCCGCTGGTGGAGGTGCCAGCCGGATTCCAGAACCCGCTGGACATTATACGGCAGGTACAGAACATGGGACTTTTAGGACTGGTATTTCCGGCGGACAGACAGCTTTCCCAGGCGGAAGTGCGCCTGGAAGAGCTGCCCTCTCACAGACAACTGGAATGTGGAATGGGGATGGGAATCGCTGTCCCTGAGGAAGGTATCACGGAGCAGCTGCTGTTTCTTCAATATATGATGGAACATCTGGGATGCTTCGGGGAAGAACAGGCGCAGGAAGGACTCCGTTATCAGCTGGAGTATGTGATAGGCGGTAAGGACTCCGACAAGAAAAATCTGGAGTTTGTGGTAAAAGAACTGCTGGCGGTCCGGACGGCGGCCAACATGGTTCATCTGCTGACCGATACGGGAAAACAGGCGCAGGCACATCAGATGGCCATGGTGATCGGCAGTGCTGTGGGACTTCCGTTCCTTGAGAGCGTGATCAGTCTGGCGCTTCAGGCAGCCTGGTCCTTTGGAGAGAGTGTTCTGGATATTCGTTGTCTTCTTGACGGCGGGAAAATTCCTCTGGTGAAAGATGCAGGCAGCTGGCAGCTGTCTCTGGAAAATCTCAGCAAAATTCTGGAACTGCTGAATCAGGAGCCGGATACCGGGGATGAGGGAATGACGTATCAACAGTATCTCCGGCTTCTGCTGTTTATGAAAAGCGGACAGACAAGGCTTGACAGGACGATGGATATGGCGGAGCAGCAGATCCGGGCCGGCGGGCAGGAAAACTTTTCTCTGGACCGCTGTGTGTACAGCCTTGAAGTGGAAATGAAGATCCGGTGTGAGAACAGAGAGTTTACGATTCTCCGATCCTATGGATATGGTATGTAGGCGCGGGATCCGGAGAACTGCCCTTCGGAAGGGAAAGGAGGAGGCTGAACCGGGAAATGCCAGATAAAATGAAAAGAATTAATATTTATCCGGAGGACAGCTCTTGGGATCCCGGAAACCGGAAGGTGAAACAAATCGACTGTACGGGCAGAAGAGCATCGCTGACACTGGAAGCGGCTTTGACCGTTCCTCTGTTCCTGCTGGCCTGGCTGGCCGTAATCTGCGTGATGGATATCTACAGGATTCAGGCGGAGGTTAAAACTTCTCTGAGCGAAAGCGCCAGAGAACTGGGGATGTACGCCGCGGCCGCGCAGGGGGAGGGACAGTCCCCGGTGGATGTGATTTCCACTGCGGCCTGTATTCTGTATGGAAGGCAGAAATTGCCGGATCTGGGGGATCAGGTGCAGATATCATTGCTGCGTTCCTCTTACCAGGACAGCACCGTGACTTTGCGGGCAGATATTTTTTATACTCTTCCGGTGGGATTTGGCCCGTGGCAGACAATTCTCCTGAAAAATACGGCGTCCGCGGGGGCCTGGACGGGGGATGACGGAAATCGGGGATTGATATCTGGAGAAGGCGGCTGCGAGGAAATGGTTTACATAACAGAAACGGAAAGCGTCTATCATACCTCCGCTTCCTGTACGCATATTCATCTTTCGATCCATGCGGGAACCTTGTCCTCCGTTCACAATCTCAGAAATGCCTATGGGGAGATTTATGAGAGCTGTTCCAAATGCAAGGGGAACGCCTCTTCGGGAACCGTCTATTATACGGAGAGAGGGGATTGTTACCACAGCGATGCCGGGTGCAGCGGACTGAAACGGACGGTACGTCTGGTGAAAAAATCGGAGACAGAGGGGAAGGCCATGTGTACCCGCTGCCGTCAGAGGGAGGAATAGACGGTGATTTTCCGGGTAATTGCTTTACTTTATATGGCGGTGAATACGGTGACAGATGCCAGAAGAAAAGAGATTGATATCCGTTTCACCGTGGCGGCCGGAATTTTGCTGGTCCTGCTGCGGGTGTTCGGTTTCTCCCGGGACTGGAAGCTTACTCTGCTGAATTTTGTGCCCTGTGCTGTGCTTTTTGCGGCAAACCGCCTGTCTCCCGGTGCTGTCGGAACCGGAGATATCCTGGTGGCCGGTATGTTGGGATTTCTTCTGCCGGGCACGGAGCTTATGCGCTGTATGATTTTGGGATTCTGGCTGGCAGGCGGCTGGGGACTGATAAGAAGAGTATGGAAGCGTGGCGGGCAGAGGGAGGAGATACCGCTGGTTCCTTTTATACTGCTGGCTTATATTATGGGGTGTTGTTTATGAAAGATGGAAAATGGAAGCGTTCCGGGGCGCTGACGGTGGAAGCCAGCGTTTTGTTTGGATGACTGTGTATTGTTGCGGGGGTTCTGATTTCACTGACGCTTCATGTGTTTCAGCGGGCCTGGTATACGGCGGCTGCCTGCGAAAGCGTCCTTACCGGCAGCGGGAAAGGTGTTTTAAAGGAGACGGACGGCTCGGCTATGACGCGGGAAAAATGGGAATTGCTCCGGGAATCCTTTTATCCCGGGCCGGATGGCTTGTCCGCGCAGGTCGGAGGCGATGAGGATAAGGTGCGGGTACAAATCCAGGGGAATACGGTATTCTGGGGGACGGCGGATGTCTCCTTTTCTCTGGAAAAGGAGATGAAAATTCTCCGCCCTGTGACATTCGTCCGCAAAGCGGCAGCATGGAAAGATGGAGGCGATTAAGTGTATGAAAAAGGAGATCCGCAGAGAGAGCAATCACAGCTGGCTGGTGGTCTGGGAGAACGATGCTGCCGCCGGTTACGCGGTCCGGATGATTACGGAGAACAGAATACCGGGACTGCTGCCCTGCAGCAGCAGGAATCTGGATGACCGCCTGCAGCTGTGTTATGAGATCACGGGTCTGGCACCGCTGAAAGAGCTGTTTGAGGAGAGAAAGCTGAGCGCCCGGGAGCTTCTGGCTCTGTTGGAGAGCCTTTGTCTTTCATTGAACAGCCTGGAGGAATATCTTCTGGAAGCTGATCACCTTCTGCTGGATCCGGAGGTTATCTATGTCAATCAGGATCTGAGTCAGATTTCCTTTTGTTATGTTCCTGCAGAAGAAGCGCCGCTGCAGGAGGCATTTTCCGTCCTGACGGAGTATTTTCTTCCCCGGCTGGATCACAGGGAGCCGGAGGCGGTGACGCTGGGCTACGGCATCTACCGTTACGCTATGGAAACAGAATTTGGCACCGACGGCCTGCAAAGGACTGTCCGGGAACTGATGGAGAAAAATCCGGGAAATCAGAGTAAAAGAAAAATGAGCCTGGAACAGGAGGAACTATGGGAACAGGAAGAACAGCAGGCCGAGAAGGCACGCAGAGAAGAAGCCATGCGGGCATTTTTTGAGGAAGAAGATGAGAAAGAAGAAATTCCTGTCCGGAAAAAAGCTGCTGCGGCTGCTGTTATTTTCATTTTGATCCTGTACCTTGCGGCAGGCGGATGGCTTTACGCTGCGCGTTCTCCCTGGATCGGCCTGTGGGGACTGACGGCTGTTATGGCGGCCCTGGTTGGCGGAACCGTACTTTTCTTTTGGAACAGAAAGCGCAATAATGAAGGGGAGAAGCCTGACGAAATGGCTCCTGCGGGATCCTGGCCCCCGCAGGAAAAAAGACGTCAAAGCCGTCAGGAGCATGCCGGGGAAGAGCAGCCCTTCTTTGCGGAGGCAGAGCCATTTAACTCACCGGAAGAAAATCAATTTGGCGGGTTGGGCGGCAATGGGAACTGTAATTCACAGGAATCCGGTCAATGCAGCATGCCGGGAATCCTCCGGTATACGCCGGCTTCTCCAGAGGATGCGGACGAACAGGAGACGTCTCTTCTGGCAGAAAATGCCGCGCCCCGGGGAAAATATTACCTGAAAGAAATTAGCCCGCAGCCGGGGCAGATGTTTCACTTTCCTGATCGCAGCCCTTTTCTGATCGGCAAAATGAGGGGAACGGCGGATTTGATTCTCCCTTCGCCCACGGTCAGCAGAATCCATGCGAGAATCCGGGTCAGTCAGGGAAAATGGTATCTGAAGGATATGAACTCCAAAAACGGAACATACAAAAACGGAGAAAGAATCCAGGGGGAACAGGAGATGGAGATCCGGGAGGGAGATGAACTGCAATTTGCTGAAAGAATATATGTTTTTTTAAGGGAATGGACAGATATCCGGCGGTAGGCTATAATAAAGGATAGCCGAAACCGGGGAAACCCCGGGGTCAGAAAACAGGAGATGGTGTATATGAATCAGCCATATGACTCCCAGCCAGATGCGCTGGAGCAGATTTTCCGGGGGCCGATTCGCTGGGTAAATCTGACGATTATAGCGGTAAATATTCTGATTTTCGCGGTGACAGAGCTGCTGGGGAATACGGAAGATCCGGTATGGATGCTTCAGTGCGGGGCGGCATACGTGCCGCTGATGGAGGAAGGTCAGTGGTACCGTCTGGTTACCAGTATGTTTCTTCATTTTGGCCCCGCTCATCTGTTCAACAATATGTTTCTGCTGCTGTTTATGGGCGACCTTTTGGAAAAACTGGTGGGAAAGTGGCGGTATCTGCTGATCTATTTTGGAAGCGGCATCGCGGGAAACCTGCTGTCCTTTTTCCTGGAGCAGAATCAGGGGAACTATTCTGTGAGCGCAGGAGCATCGGGAGCTATTTTCGGTGTGATCGGCGGCGTGCTGGTGATGATGGTGGCCAGCAGAGGAAGAGCCGGGGATGTAACCGTGAGGCGTCTGGGATTTATGATTCTTCTGACGATTTATTATGGATTTCAGTCGGCGGGAATCAACAACGCGGCCCATATCGGAGGAATTCTTGGGGGCGTTCTGTTTACGCTTCTTCTTTATCCGCGCGGGCGCAGGCGGCTTCCCTGAGCGTTTCCTTCAGGGATGCGGGCGCGGGAAGTTTCAGACAGAAGCAGGTGGAATCCGAAGTGGAGATAACGGTGATGCTTCCGCCGTGAGCGTTGGCGATGCTGCGGACGATGGGGAGTCCCAGTCCGGTGCCGTCCCGCTTGTAGCTGACAAAGGGTTCGAAAATATCTTCCAGACGTTCAGGCAAAATCTGTGGGCCGTTGTTGGAAACCTTGATGAGAAACCACTCGTTTTCAAAGGATAGAGAGAGGCGGATCTTCCCTGCTGCGGAATCCCTGAGCGCTTCCGCGCTGTTGCGGATCAGATTCAGGACGGCTTCCTTCAGCTTTGTTTTATCGGCATATGCCATGGGAACGGCCGTTTCTTTTCGGAAGGAGATACGAACGGAGGTCCAGGCGGTGCCGACATCCCGGCAGATGTCCTCCAGAAGTTCCGTGAGAGAAAAAACTTCCGGACGCAGAGTGCCGGCATGATTATAACGTGACAACTCTTCCAGAAGCTCTTTCAGGAATTCCATATTTTCCAGAATCGGCTTCCAGGTGGAAAATTTGTCTACCTGAGGATAATGATTCCGGGTAAGCTGAAGATAGCTGTTGATCAGAGTGACCGGATTTCTTATTTCATGGGAAATACGGGAAACTTCCGCCCGGTGTTCTTCTTCCAGCCGTTTAAGAAGAGCTTTCAGACGGGGATCTTTTTGGCAATAATCGTTGAGCTGCCGGGATTCTTCTCTGGTCAGCATAGATATGCACCTCTCTTTCTGACAGAAGTGTATCATCTGACAGAAAATCGGGCAATGAAAACCGTACGGCAAATTGTGACAGAAACTGACATTCCGTCCTTCCCTTTAAAGGGAAAGGCAGGGAATGAGCAGATATAGAGAAAAATGGAGGTATTGACATGGACAACTGTATTTTCTGCAAAATTGCTTCCGGCGAGATTCCGGCGGCCACTTTATATGAGGATGATCTGTTCCGGGTAATTCTGGACCTGGGACCGGCCAGCAAAGGACATGCGCTGATTCTCCCGAAAAATCATTACGCGAATCTCTATGAGATCCCCGATGAGCTGGTGGGAAAAGCCATGGTTCTGGCCAAAAAAATGGGTACAGCCCTGAAAGAGGCCCTGGGCTGTGACGGCCTGAATGTGGTGCAGAATAACGGCGAAGCCGCCGGACAGACGGTATTCCATTTCCATATGCATCTGATTCCCAGATACCAGGACGATCAGGTGGGGCTGAGCTGGACCCCGGGAACGCTTACGGATGAGATGAAAGCGGAAGTGCTGGAAAAGGTGAAAAAAGCGCTGGGTTGATCGCTGTGAATGTTCCGGTGTTGTGATATACAATGGAAACGAACTGTTCACTGAAAGGAAAGAGGGCCATGAAACCGCGGATGTGAGGTTTCATGGCCCGTCTGTTTATCTGGCATTCTCGTTGATCAGGTTTACGATATGGGAGATGGCATCCATCTGACGGCTCTGATTCATGGCCTGGATATACTGCTCCCGATTCTGGTAAAGATCCCGGATGGCCGCAAGGAGTGCCTCCGGTGTGATTTCCTCTTCTTCCATCACTTTGCTGTAGCCCAGCTTCTCAAAGGAACGGGCATTCAGAATCTGGTCCCCGCGGCTGGCGTTGGCGGAGAGGGGAATCAGAAGATTCGGCTTTTTCAGCGCGCTGATCTCACAGATGGCGTTGGCTCCGGCCCGGGAGATCACCAGATCCGCCAGGGCAAAAAGATCAGCAAGCTCTTTTTTGATATATTCATACTGCACATAACCGGGTGTGTTTTCCAGGGATGTATCCACCTTTCCCTTTCCGCAGAGATGAACTACCTGGAAATCCTCCAGCAGTTGGGGAAGAATCTGCCGCACCGCGTTGTTAACGGCCACGGATCCCAGACTTCCGCCGATGATCATGATAACAGGCTTTGCGGGGCTTAAGCCGGTGAAACTGAGGGCGGCTTTCCTGCTGCCGGTCATCAGCTCCTGACGGATGGGAGTCCCGGTGAGAACTGCCTTGTCTGCGGGCAGCTTTTCCACGGTCTCGGGGAAATTGCAGCAGATTTTCACGGCGGAGGACATGCAGAGACGGTTGGCCAGTCCCGGCGTCATGTCGGATTCATGGATGATGGCGGGAATCTTCAGCCTTCCGGCCGCAACCACCACGGGAACCGTCACGAAGCCTCCTTTGGAGAAAATGATATCGGGTTTCAGCTTTTTCAGGATTTTGCGGGCCTCGCCGTATCCTTTGAGTACTTTGAAGGGGTCTGTAAAGTTTTTCAGGTCAAAGTATCTGCGGAGTTTGCCGGAGGAGATTCCATAGTAAGGGATCCCCAGTTCTTCGATCAGTTTTCTCTCAATTCCGTCATAGGAACCGATGTAAGAAATGTCATAGCCCTCCGCTTCCAGGCGGGGAATCATGGCGATGTTGGGTGTCACATGACCGGCAGTACCTCCGCCGGTGAGTACGATCTTTTTCATATGCGTCCTCCTGAATTTTGCAGCTTTTTGGTAACAATATTATTACTCCGGGTTAGAGAAAAGTCAAGGAAATTGCATTTATCAGCGCCGGCGGGTATAATATACAGTAACAACTCTGTTATTTATAAAAACCGGAAAGGGGGTTTTTTATGAGAATAACATTTCTGGGAGCGGCCCATGAGGTGACCGGCAGCTGCTATTATCTGGAGGCAGCGGGAAAGCGTTTTCTGGTGGACTGCGGATTGAAACAGGGACCCAATTATTTCGAGACTGCCGAGCTGCCGGTGGCACCGTCGGATCTGGATTTTGTGCTTCTGACCCATGCGCATATTGACCATTCGGGGAAACTGCCGCTGCTGTATGCCCAGGGCTTCCGGGGGAGCATTTATACCACATATGCCACGGCAGATTTGTGCGATATCATGCTCCGTGACAGCGCGCATATTCAGATGTCAGAGGCGGAGTGGAAAAACCGGAAGGGAAAAAGAGCCGGACGGGAGGAGATTCAGCCTCTCTATAACATGGATGATGCCCAGGGAACGATAGGCCTTCTGGTGGGGTGTCCCTACAAACAGATTCTGACTGTGGCGGACGGTATTCAGATCCGGTTTATCGACGCGGGGCACCTTCTGGGCTCCGCCAGCATTGAGGTATGGCTTTCGGAGGACGGGCAGGAGAAGAAGATTGTTTTTTCCGGGGATATCGGGAATCTGAACCAGCCCCTGATCAAAGATCCCACATACCTCAGAAATGCGGATTATGTGGTGATGGAGTCTACCTACGGTAACCGTAAGCATGAAGTGCCGGAGGATTACGAATCTGCGCTGGCGCAGGTGATCCAGCGGACCTTCGACCGGGGAGGCAATGTGGTGATTCCCTCCTTTGCGGTGGGGCGTACACAGGAAATGCTGTATTTTATCCGGAAGATCAAGGAAGATCAGATGGTGCAGGGACACGGAAATTTCCCGGTGATTGTGGATAGCCCGCTGGCCGTGGAAGCCACCAGTATTTTCCGGGAGCATTTCCGGGAGTGCTTTGATGATGAGGCTATGAAACTGGTGGAAAAAGGACAGAATCCCATTGCATTTCCAGGGCTTCAGCTGTCGGTTACCACCCAGGAATCCCGGGCAATCAACACAGATGAGCGCTGCAAAGTGATTATCTCAGCCAGCGGCATGTGCGATGCGGGACGGGTGAAGCATCATCTGAAGCATAATCTCTGGAGAAAAGAGTGTACAGTGCTCTTTGTCGGCTATCAGGCCGTGGGAACACCGGGACGGGCACTGGTGGACGGGGCCACACAGATGAAACTGTTCGGGGAAGAAATTCAGGTGAACGCTGAGATTAAAGTACTTCCCGGTGTCAGCGGCCATGCGGACTGCGAAGGGCTGATGCAGTGGGCGGCCGCCTTCGAGGAAAAACCAAGACAGGTTTTTGTCTGCCATGGGGAAGAAACATCCTGTGAAGAATTTGCCGCAAGACTGCAGGGTGAACTTCAGTATGAGGCTATGGCGCCTTACAGCGGAACTATCTATGATCTGAAAGAGGAACGCTTTGTGCTGAAGGCTGAAGGTATCCGGGTACAGGCACAGACCGCCAAACAGCTGAAACCCTCCAGTGTATATCAGCGCCTGGTGGCAGCTGGGCAGCGGCTGATGACGGTAATCCGGCATAATGAGGGCGGAGCTAACAAAGATCTGGCTAAATTTATCGGGCAGATCAACAGTCTCTGCGACAAATGGGACAGATAAAGGTTATACGTCAGATGTCGATTTCATTTGCGTCCGCAAAGAAACTCTGCGTATAGAGGAGGACCATATCACCTTCCCGGAGAACCATGTTTCCATTGGGGATCAGTACTTTCTTCCGGCGTTTCACCAGGACGATGATGGACTGCCGGGAGATATTCAGATCCCGTATATGGCGTCCTACCCAGGGATTGCTCTTCTGGAGGACGATTTCCTTCAGGCGGATGTGTTCATTGTCCGCAAAAGACTCTGCGCCAAGTACCATGATATCATCCGCGCGCAGAATCATATTTCCGCGGGGAACCAGGATTCGGCTGTTCCTTTTTATCACTGCCACAATGACCCGTTCGGGCAGATGGAGCTGGGCGATGCTCCGGTTTACCCAGGGATCCCTCTCTGTCAGGTGGATTTTGATAAAATGAACATCCGACTCCCGGCCATATTCGCTCATTCGCTTAATTCGGGAATACTGATCCACAAATCCGGCGGAAATGATACCAGTTGGGATGGCAACCATTCCGACTCCCAGGAACGTGATAAAAATGCCGAACATTTTTCCGAGGGTGGTGATGGGATAAATATCGCCGTACCCCACGGTCAGCAGTGTGGAGGCGGCCCACCAGATTCCGGAAAAAGCGTTGGTGAATACATCCGGTTGCGCCTCGTGTTCAAGACTATACATACAAAGGCTGGAAGCCAGCATCAGTATCAGAATAGTGAACACAGAGGAAAAGAGCTGCTGCTTTTTGCTTGAGAGGACATCTGTAATCAGCTTGAAGGAATCGTAGTAGGCATTGATCCGGAACAGCCGGAGAACTCTCATAACACGCAGCATGCGGAACGCCACCGTTCCCGATGGGAAAAAGATCGGAAGGAAGTACGGAAGAAAAGACAGGAGATCAACAATTCCGGTGAAGGAACAGATATATTTTCGGATTGCTCTGGTCTCATTTACTTCCGGATGCTGATATCTTGCCGTCCAGATCCTGAGAAAATAATCCATACAGAAGATGATGACGGTGCCGCGTTCTAATGTCAGAAGCAGCCCGGCATGGCGTACCCGGATATTTTCGTAGGTCAGCATTATGCTTACCGTGAGGTTGAGAATAATTACAAACAGATAGAGAAAGTCATAAATACGACCGGCTCGATCTCTGCCGGCCCGGACATCGATAATGTCCGCGATTCGTTTTCTGTGGTTTTCTATGGTTTCTTTCATTACAATGCAGTTCCCCCAACTCAAATAATTTTATATATTATATCGCCGTTGCCTCCATGCTGCAAGAAGTTGCGAACGGGTTCCTTTTCTGTGTGTTTTGTGGTACGATGAGTGGGAAAGGGCAGGCTGTCTCCGGGGGGATAAATTTCTGCCATAGTACAGAGGATGAAATATGAAAAAGAACAAAGTGGGAAACGCAAAAAAAATGAGGCCGGATACCGCTGTCAGGCGGCTGCGGGATATGGTGGAAAAAAACAGAGAAAAAATGAGCAGCCGTATCCGTGCCGCTGTATTTGCGGGGGAAGCGGTGGTGCTGGCGGCGCTTTTGACGCTGCTGGGGATTCAGACGCTCAGCCATAAAGAACAGACAGAGAATACTATACAGGGGGAAATTTCCGTTGCCCCGCAGATTCTGGAGCCGGAGGAGACGGAATCGATTGCTTTTTTGCCGGGATGTACGGAAGAGACGGAGCCTTCCAGGCTCATAGCCTCCACAGCGGTTCAGGTTAATGATGAAATCCTTTCCGACGGAACCGCATATACTGCGGAAAATCCCATATCCTTCGGAAACGGTTCCGAATATACGGAAATGGATGGAGTGATTACGTTCAGGGGTAATAATTTCCGTAGCGGATCGGCCTATGGACTGGCGAATATGACCCGGTATACGCTGGAAAGTCAGTGGACCCAGTCCACGGGAACCCTGACTTATAATGGAAAGGCATGGAATGGAAACGGATGGACCGGCCAGCCGCTGATTACTTCCTGGACCAGAGAACTCCGGCAGCATATGAACATGTACGACTGGGCGAAGCAGCAGGAGCAGCTGACGGAGGTGATCTATGCGTCTCTGGACGGATGTGTGTATTTTATGGAGCTGGAAACGGGAAAGGCAACCAGGGATGTCCTGGATCTGGGATTTACCTTTAAGGGCGCCGGTGCGCTGGATCCCCGGGGCTATCCCATTCTGTATGTGGGAGCCGGATATACCGGCAGCCAGGGCAGCGCGCGGGTCTTTGTGATCAGTCTTTTGGACGGCAGCATCCTGTATACCTTTGGAAATGATGATTCCTTTGCTGACAGGCGTTGTTATTTCTTTGATTCTTCTCCTCTGGTGGATGCAGAGACGGATACACTGATATACCCCGGAGAAAGTGGGATTTTGTATCTGATTCATTTAAACACCGGTTATGATGAGACGGCAGGTACCCTTTCTGTCAGTCCGGACCGGATAGTAAAGTGGAAGTATATGGGTACACGAACCACAGGAGCGGAATATTGGCTCGGAATGGAAAGCAGCGCTGCAGCCTATGAAGGGTATCTGTTCGTTGCCGACAATGGCGGAAATCTGATGTGTCTTGATTTGAATACTCTGGAACTGGTATGGGTTCAGGATACTTTGGACGATACCAATGGCTCTCCGGTTCTTTCCGTGGAGGATGGCCGCCTGTATCTGTATATTGCTCCTTCCTTCCACCTGGGATGGCGGAGCGATTCCACGGCACCTGTGCCTGTTTTCAAGATCAATGCGCAGGACGGCAGTATAGTGTGGCAGACGGAATATGAATGTTATTCGGTGACTGATGTGTCCGGAGGCGTGCAGTCAACCATCGCGCCGGGAAAAGAACAGCTGGATGATTACATTTACTGTACCGTTTCCCGGACAGGGGATGCTTCCCAGGGTGTTCTTGCCTGCCTGGACAAAGAAACCGGCAGTGTAATTTGGGAACATGAATCCGGCTATGCCTGGTCCTCTCCCGTCTGCGTATATAATCAGGACGGGGAGGGCAATGTGATTTATTGCAGCAGCGATGGAAACATGTATCTTATTGATGGACAGACCGGTGAAGAACGATATCAGCTGAGACTCAGCGACGGCGTCATCGAGGCGTCTCCGGCCGTATATAATGATATGGCTGTGGTTGGCATCCGGGCAAACAAAATCTACGGAATCCGGCTTCGCTAATTGCCGGGCGCCAATGCCTTTTTGCCGGATCCCCGGAATACGCGAAGCCATGCAGCTATCTGCTCATCACCCCTACCATCACGCAGAACAGGAGGAACAGTGCGCCCAGAAGCAGGCTGCTGTCGATTCCCAGCAGATACAGAAACAGGAAAGTTCCTCCTGTACCCAAAAGCATAAGAAGTCCATAGGCTCTTCGGCTGTCGCGGTTTTTCTGATCCATAACGGACATGCAGATTCCGATGATAATCAGAGCTACGGCACAGCCGAGCATCAGCCCCACAAGGAGACTGGCGCGGCCGGACAAAACCGCCGCCAGAGTCACGAGAATCACAACCGGGTTGGCGATTCCCGCGATGATCCGGTTTTCCCGTCTGTTTTTCCCTTCCATCTCGGCCATATCAGCCATCATGCTTTCTACTTCTTCCCTTGAAAAATGCTCCTCTCTTTTTTCCATCTTTTCGGAACGCATCAGTTCTGTGACGGTGATTTCCAAAGCTTCGGACAACGGAATCAGCATACTGATATCCGGAAACCCCTTTCCGCGTTCCCAGCGGCTGACGGCCTTATCTGTCACCTGAAGCTTCTGCGCCAGTTCCAGTTGCGTCATATGCTGTTCTTTCCGGCAAGCTGCTATAAAAGCACCAAATTTGTCTGCGTTCATTTCCTTCACCTCCTGCTATAAGGATAAGTCCCGCGCTGGATTTTTTAAACCGACGGAGGATTTATCTGGAGTTTCAGGGAACTCTACGAATCATTTCCCCGGTTTTTGTTGTCTCCTGCATGCAATTATAATAGAAGATTCTGGGGATGTCATGAGAAAGATATTGATTTTCCAAAAGGCAATCCAGGAAAAGAAAATACTGATATCATGGGATATATTATAAGTACCACGTGGAATATAGGGGTGATGGGTATGGAAACAGCATTACTAATTACAGAGAGTCTAAAATATATTGAACTGCATTTGAAGGATCCTCTGACGACAGCTGAGATTTCCAGGGCAATCGGATATTCAGAATTTTATTTTTCCAGAAGGTTTAAGAAAGAAATGAAGATGACTGTGATGGAATATGTAAAAGGGAGAAAACTGCTGAAAGCCTCAGAGGAGATTTTGGACGGAGAGAAGATCATTGATGTGGCGCTACGCTATGGATGGGAGACGCATAGTGGTTTTACTAAATCATTCAAGCAGGAATTCGGATTTTGTCCGGCACTTCTGAAAGCAATGACGATACAGATCGGGGATTTGGAGGAAGACAGTATGAAAGAAAGATTTTTAAGAGAAACGGAAATTCATTCTACAAAAGAAGAGTTATTTCAAAGATTGGTGGAGGAGATAAAACTCGCGAAAATAAAAATTGATTATGATGAATTGAAAGCAGTTTATTCTTGTGCATGCCGAAGCTATAAGGGGAAGATGAGATATTCAGGAGATGAGTACATAACACATCCCTTGAATGTAGCCATTCTTCTGGCAGAGATGGGCACAGATAAGGACATTATTTATGCCGGAATGTTCTGTGATGTTTTGGAAAAGACTTCCATGACAATCGGACAGCTGAAAAGAGAACTGCCGGCAGGCACGATATCTGTTTTGGAAAATGCAGCGAGGATAGAGAATGTCTGGGAAGATGATAGCGTGGAAGAAGTTATTATATTGAAACTGGCGGAAAGACTTCATAATATGCGTACGGCACAATTTGTTACAGAACAGCAGAGAAAGCAAAAGGCCAGAGAAACTATCGGTCAGATTCTTCCAGTGGCGAAAAAGATGGGAAATGCCAGACTTATAGCGGAACTACAAGAACTTTCCGTAAAGTATTTGTGCGAAGGGGATATAAGAACAACAGAATGATCTGAT
>ERZ1643249.1371-NODE-1371-length-24687-cov-5.961189_pt1 | contig 24687 bp, 23 predicted proteins | sample MGYA00579263_ERZ1643249 | MGnify/ENA primary metagenome ERZ1643249 (study PRJEB29033, sample SAMEA4952264) | chicken gut metagenome | biome: Broiler Chicken; feature: Gastrointestinal Tract; material: Caecum | place: Ireland | collected 2018 | study: Broiler...
AATACTTTAGATGATTCAGAAGAATTACAGGTGCAAGGCATTACAATAGATGATGATGTATTAGAAAAAGTAACTATGATTAAAATGGATATTGAAGGGAGTGAACTTAAAGCATTAAAAGGATGTGTAAATCACATAAAAAATGATACACCAAAATTATTAATTTCAGTATATCATAAACATGAGGATATTATCGATATTCCTAAATTTATTTATAACACTAATCCTAATTATAAGTTTTATTTAAGATATTTTGGTAACAAATATTATCCTACAGAAACTGTCTTACTAGCTATCCCAAAATAGCTAGTAATTTTTTTGCAATTTCTTCTACAATATATTCTTTATTTTTTTCTCTATCAGCACTCATTGCTATTAATTTAAAAGTAATATATTTAGCATTATCTTTATCATATATGCTTATAAATATTTCATTATCTTTACCTTGATCATTATAAGGATCTGCTCGATTTATTTTACCAGTTATCCCAATTCCATAATTAGAGCTCGCAAACTCAGTAATTTTCAAACTCATATTTTTTGCAACTTCCATACTATAAACACTATATTTATCAATTAACTCTTTATCTACTCCCATTTTAATTTTAAATTCATTAGCATAAGTTACTGCACTAAATTTTAATACTTCACTAGACCCTGGAATATTAGTTATAGCATTAACAACGGCCCCTCCACTACAAGATTCCATTGCAGCTATAGTTTTTTTAAGTTCTGCGAGTAGTTTTACAACTTCATTCATTTTTAACATCTCCTTTTGTAAGTAAAATACTTGCTGTGATATCTCCTGTAACATTTAGGGTTGTATAAGACATATCAAGCATTTTATAAATACCACTATAAAAACCAATAAAATCAAGAGGAATATTAAAAATTGATAGATATGTTGCTCCAATTACAACACCACCATTAGGGATACCTGGAGCAGCCATATTGATGAATATTGCAACAAGTAACATTAAAATATAAGTCATTATATTAATATCGACACCAAACATCTTACTACAAAATAAACCCAATATAGCAAAAGATACGGCACCACCACACATATTAATAGTACAACCTAGAGAGACTATAATCTCAGTTTTTTCTTTAGGTAATTTAAAATCATTAATACATGTTTTTAAAGTTAGTGGTAATGTCGCTAAAGAGGAACAACTAGTTATTGTCATGAGCCAAACTTTAGCAGCATTTCTAATATAAGTAATTGGGTTTATTTTTGCATAAATCCAAACTGGTAACATCATCACTAAAAACAAAACAACTATACTACAGATATAAGCAAGTATTATATACCCTATTCCCATTAGGATAACATCCCCACTATAACTTGCAACAGCACTTGCAATCAAAAATAATACACCAATAGGATTTAAATATAATATATATTCTAACATTTTTTTGAAAATGTTAGAAAGTCCATTAATGGACTTCATAACGATATCGCCATTTTCTACTTTTGATGCACAAAAACCTAACATTAATGCAAGTAGTATCAAAGTAAATAAAGCATTTTCTTGAAATGGTGTAATAATATTACTTGGAAATATATTAGTTATAACTTCTGATACTGACAAATTAGATACTACCTCATCCCACTGAAATTCATTTAAATTAATATCTATAACAGGATCAACTAAATAAACTATAGCTGATGTTATTAAAAATGTAGCTGTAAACATAATAATAAATAATATTACTGATTTAACAACTGTTTTTTCTTTTTTTAAAGTAGCTTTATAAATTGTATAACTTATACTACAAAATATTAAGGGTACAACTAAAAACTTTAATAAATTTAAATAGATTGTCCCAATAAATGCTAACTCTTCTGTAACATTAGGTAAAAAATATCCTAATAAAATACCTAAAGGTATAGCAATTATTGTTAATATACTAATTATTTTTTTCATAATATTTAACTATCCTTTCTACAGCTTTTATAGTGTTTTCTCTCGTATTTAGAGCAGAAATACGGAAGTATTTATCACCAGATAAGCCAAAAATAATGCCTGGCGTAATAATAATATTTAGCTCCTGCAAATATTTATCAAATATTTCCCATGAAGTCATATTTTCTTTTATTTTAACCCATAAATAGGGAGCATTATCTCCACCCCAAATACTAAAACCAACTCTTTTAAAACCTTCTTTTAAAATTTTAGCATTTTCTAAATAATAATTGATATTTTTTTTAACATCAATTTGCACATCTTTATCATAAAAAGCATTTGCTCCCATTTGAGTAATATAATTTACGCCATTAAATCTATTAATAGTACGAAGAGCCCAAATATTATTAACATCTTCATATATTTCCTTGGGAATAATATAATAAGAACAACGAATACCACTAAAACTTAGGGATTTAGAAAAACTCTTAAGTTCAATAGCAACATTTTTAGCTCCGGGAATCTCATAAATAGAATGTGGTAAATCATCATGAATAAAATCTTCATAAACATTATCATAAATAATTATAGCATTTTCGCATTTAGCATAATCCACCCAAGATTTTAAAGTATCATAATCATATACATTACCTATTGGATTATTAGGATTACACAAATAAATAATATCATAGTGTTCTTGAGGCACTTCGGGAATAAAATCATTTTCTTCTTTTAAAGGCATCATATAAGTTTTCCTATTTAAACAAAGAGCAGCATTATGATAAATTGGATACATTATATCACTAATTAATATTTTAGCATCAATATCAAATAATTCTAAAATATTAGTACTATCAGTTTTAGTTCCATTAGATATATAAATTTCGGAAGTTTTAAATCCCATATTTTTATATTCATTTTCTAAGATAGTACTCTTCAAAAACTCATAACCAGAGGAATCTCCATAACCCTTAAAAGTATCTTTATCATCTTGTTCATCTATAGCTTCCCTCATAACTGCAACTACTCTTTTAGGTATAGGAAGTGTTACATCACCAATACCTAAAGATACTACATCTTTATCAGGATGTTTCTGCTTATAAACATTTGCTAATTTTATAACTTTTGCAAATGAATTTTCACTTTCAATATATTTTAAATTTTCATTTATTTTTACCATAATAAAACTTCCTTTTGACTTATATATTGTATCAAAATTTAGCAAAAAGTCAAAGAGTTATTATATATTTTCATTTTTGATTGCATCAACTATATTTTTATTCTTTATTTTGTGTTTACTATACATGATTACTAGTAGTATTACTAACAACAAAATAATATAAGCAATAACTAAATATTTTATTGGAAATACTAATTTTTTTAAAGAAGCAATACTTAAAAAATTGATAAATTTTTTGATGCCAAAGATTAAAATAATATAAACTATTAAACTAATAATTAATGTTTTTAGTCCTAAAAATATACCTTCGAAGATAAGCAATTTATTTAAATCTTTTTTACTTAATCCAATACTTCTTAACATGGCAAATTCTTTTTCCCTAGTTAATATATTAGTATTTAAAGTATTAAATACAGCACTAATACTAAGAAGAGCAATTGCTATAATTATAGTAAATCCCACAAATTTAATTGCAGACATTACTTGTCTACCCTCATAATCATGATAAGCATAATTCATATATTCTATATTTTGCTCTAAATTATCATCAATTATATCATTCATATATCTATCAAATATTTCTGGTTTATCACTATTTATTACTATATAATAATTATTTATATTAATATCTTTTCTATAAGTGTTAAAAAAGTTATTATAATCATCTAACCTCAGAACAATTATTGGCATATTTGTTTGAAATAATTTTGTATCAAAATTTATTAATTCATAATTATTGATTGTGAAATATACATTTTGAGAAAATTCGTTATCTACTAATTCTATTGGAATGTTTTCATTTTTAAAAATTTCATAATCATTACCATTTATAATAACTAATGAATCTGTATTAAAATATTTATTATAGTAACTATCTTCTACTCCCAGAACCATTATTCCTAAAACATTGTCATTGTTTATACGAGAATCTAAGAATTCATTAGTATAATTGTTATTATATTTATATTGTAACATTGTATTTTTATAAGTTATTTCTTCATCAATATTTGGAATACTAAGTATTTCTCTTCTTAGAACTTCATCTTCAGGAATAGTTATATCTATATCAAAAGGTTCTCCAAAGGTATTTTCTGAATAGACTAAAACATTTTCTGATACATAAGCAAATGTCAAAAATAAAACTATAGATATTGTCATAGATATAATACAAGAATTAAATTTATTTTTATCCCTTTTGGTATTCTTATAGGCAATAACTCCGATTGGGCCAAATATTTTATTAATTAAAGGATAGTTTTCTCTAGTTTTCTTTAAATTATATACAGGTTTTATTCCTGATATTGGACTTGTTTTACTGGCTTTTATAGCTGGCACAAAAGCCGATGCGAATATTGTAAATATAATAAAGATTAATGAAATAATTATTAAACTTGGATAAAAATATATATTTATTGGAGCTATTAAATTTTCTAAAATATTATTAAGAACTCCAATAATAAATAGCGAAATAATTATACTAAGAATAATGCCAATTGGAATAGCAATTACACTTAACATAAATGCTTCAATTATAACCATTTTAATTATTTGCAATTTACTAGCACCGATACTTCTAAGAGTGGCGAATTGTTTTTTTCTTTCAACTAAGTTAATAGTAAAGGCATTTCTAACTATTAAAATACAAAATAAACTTATAACAAATAGTATAAAAAATATAAAAGCATAAACAGCAAGAGTTGTATCAAATGATGGGAATTTACCTAAAACTTGTAAATAACTAGTATTAATGCTAGTGTTTTCATATAATATAAGATTACTTGGAATTGGTATTGTTTCTAATCCTAACTCTTCAGCGGTATTATAAATTTTATTATATATATTATTTAAGTTTTCATAAGTTATATAAAAACTTACATTTTCATTTTTATAATTGGCACTCACAGTATAAGCATAATATATATTGTTGTTAAGAGTATTATTATCATATATACCAACAATTATTTTTTCATTTATGTTAGATCCTATAGTTAGATTATAAGTTTGAGCATAGGTATTGGAAATAACAATTTCATTAATATTATTTGGAAAACTACCTTTAGAAATACTTATACTATCCCATAAGGTATCATCAATACTAGTAATATATAATTCATCATTAATAATATCAATAAGACAAGTTATCTCAATACTTTTTATATTTTCATTATTATTTAGTATACCATAGTTATCATATGAAATATCCCTAAATAATACATGTTTTGTTCCATTTTCATTAACTATTGAATCATATAATGTTTTTCTAATGGTGGATACAAAAATACCTACACTAAAAAGTAATACAGTTATTAAAATAATACTAACTAAAGTAGTAATACATTTTCTCTTATTAAGGTTTAAATAACGGTATGTTAATTTATTAAGAATTTTCATACTATATTACCATCTTTCATAGTAATAATTCTTTTGGCAAATTTAGCTAGTTCTTCATCATGAGTGACCATGATTATAGTTTGTTTATAAATTTCATTAGCTCTTTTTAAAATATTCATGACTTCTAAAGAATTTTTACTATCCAAATTACCTGTTGGTTCATCTGCTAAAATAATACTTGGTCTAGTAATAAGAGCTCTACCTATAGCAACTCTTTGTTGTTCTCCCCCGGATAATTCATTTGGTAAATGTTTTTTTCTATCTTCAAGTTTTAATAATTTTAATAATTCATCTAAATATTCTTGATCTACTTTTTTTCTAGATAAATCTAGAGGCAAAGTAATATTTTCAACAACATTAAGGGTTGGTATTAAATTATAAAATTGATAAACTATACTAATACTTTCTCTTCTTAATTTTGATTGGTTATTATCATTTAGAGCATAAATATCTTGTCCATTTAAATATACATGACCAATTGTAGGTTCATCTACACACCCAATCATATGAAGTAAAGTTGATTTACCAGAGCCTGATGCTCCAAGTATAGCAATAAACTCTCCTTCTTCCACCGTTAAAGTAACAGAATCTACTGCTTTAACTAATGTTTCATCTTCTCCATAAAACTTACATAAATTGTCTAACTTCAATAAACTCATAATACCTACTTTCTTATATCTATTATACACTAGTTATTTTATTTTTCATAGGTTTTACCAAAAATCTTTTATCTTTTTGGTGATTCGAGGATGTCTCAATCTTTTTAAAGCTAGCATTTCTTTTTGACGAATTCTTTCTGAAGATAAATTAAACTTTTCACCAATTTCCGCAAAAGAATAACAAATGCCATCAACTAATCCATAATGTAAAAGTAAAATTTTTTGTTCTTCTTTAGTTAAATAACTTAAAACTTGTTTAAGGGTTTCATCACGAATAGAATCTAAAATATCATCTTCAATAACAATACTAGAATCTCCTATTCTTTTCTCTAAAGTTAATTCTTCATCATTTTTATTCTTGTAAATTGCCTCTTGCAAACTAATATCATTGCTAGTATCTCTTTTTTCTCTTTTCATAAATTTAAGGTATTTATTAAATTCATTATTTACACAAGCATACACTAATGTTGATAACTTTAAACCTTTTGTTAAATCAAAATTATCAATAGCATTTATTAAACCTATAGAACCAATACTTATTAATTCATCTAACGATAATGGTATACTAGTAGCGTAGCTATAAGCTATTTTTACAACTATTTTCATATTATGGGTAATAAGTTTATTACGGGCTTGTTCATTACCATTAGCAACTAATATTAATAATTCTCTTGTTTCTTCTTCAGTTAGCAGCGGAATTTTAGATATTTCTTTAGCATATTCATTCATGTTTTTTTCTCCTTATTCTAGTTAAATGGGTATATTGAAGATTTAATTCTTCAGCTTTTGACATTATAGACTTAGGGGTACGGTTTAATACCTCCGCAATCTCACTAACTGTTATTTTACCATAGTTTTCTTGTAAATATTTCAATTCATGACCCTTCCAAAAGCGTGATAAACGATATTCCAAACCAATTTCGCGCATTTTTATGGCAACTGCTTGGGGAGTACGATTAATTATTGGAGCGATATAATCATAATTATAACCTTGCAATAATAAATCTGATGCGATTCTTATCTCTTCTTCACTCCAAACACGATATTCTAATGGAGGATTGACCAAATCTCTTTGTCTTTTTTCTTTTAACCAATCCGGCTCCAAACCAAAAGTGTTTTTTTCTAATTTATTGCTATCCCACCAATCTTGATGCTTCTCTAAAAAATCCATTAAATCATCCAAATCTACACAATAATAGGAATATTTGTTAGTAACTTTCTTTTTTTTAACTTTTAAACCAAAATTCATCCACCGAGTTAATCTATCTCTCGAAACTCCGATGGCCCTAGAAATATCTGCAAAGGAAATTTGTTCAATATTATTTTGACTCATATATCCTAACCCCATTCTGGTGGCTTTTACTTTTATTGAATAAATACTTCTTTGCATATTTTTAGCAATTTTTTCTATTTTATCTCTACCCCAGCGTTCAATCAAGTAGTCTTCTTCTTCTGCAGTCCATTCTCTTCGATCTTGAATAATTGTTATATTCAATCTTTTAGCTTTTAAATATACAGCATTAGGTGTTCTACCCATTTGAATAGCAATATCTTCATAATGCAAGGTGGACGCCAAAGACTTTAGTTTTTCAATATCTTCTTCTGTCCAATCATTAGATTTAGGTAATTCTAAATTATTTTCTTTAGCAACATTTGCTACAGCATACCAAGAACATCCCAACTTATTTTTCATACTATGAACTGAAACTTTTCCCCAATTATTTATAATATATTCTTTTTGTTCCTCGGTAAATTCAAATTTTTTTTCTTTCATTAAAAGCACCTCAAAGTATAAATACAATTTTATTATATCTTAAAAATAGCTACTTGACAATAACACCTACTTATAGTAATATATTTTTACCGGAGGAAACTCGTCAGGTCGATAGTTAGGTAGCGTTTTTTTAAAATAAGTGTACTGTGTGTGCACCGCCCTAATTGGGAAAAAGCCCCTTTATGGAGCTTTTTTTCTATGGTAAAATCATTTTTAAATCAACAAAACTATTTAATTCATCTTGAATTTCTATATTATTATTTAGTGCTATTATTGATTTATGTCTTATAGTACCTGCAAGCAAATCTGCCGCTTGGACAACATAACTTTTAGCAGAATTTTGATAAGTCAATCTAATTTCTAAATCACTTTTCACAATTGGGGCAACACTCATAAAGTAATCAAAATTGCTAATGCCATATTTTAATTCTTCAAGTATGCCATCATGCAAATTGTAATAACCATTATTTTTAGTTGTTTGTTCATCGATATTAATAATTATTCTTATTGGTAAATTTGGATCAACTTTACCACTGCTAATTAAATTTTTAACTATCTCTTTGATCATTCTTCTTAAACTATAATCTAAAAATCTTCCCTTAGCACCTTTATTAGTTTTAATATGTTCATATACTAAGTCATTTTTAATAACTAAAGCTGTTACATAATATTTTTTGATATAATTCATTATTCTTCTTTTGTCGGAATTTTTAATATTAGTATTTTTTATTTCAGGACATAATTTATTACATTTACTTTGACAATATTTACATTTAATATCATTAACAATACTTCTATATTGGGTAACAAATTTATCTTTTTCACTTTTAGATAAAAATACTAAACCACCATAAACACTAATATGTTCATGATTACTTAATTTTCCGGAATCATCTAAGTTGATATATATTTCTTGCATTTTCTTCATATGCCTTCTATTATAACACTACTTTAAGTTTTTGAATAGTAAAAATTCTTTTCTTTCAGTAATTATATTAATTTCTTTTACATCTACATTTTGATCTTGATACTTATCTTTTAAATAAGCCATAAACTTAATTTCTAATTCATCTTTACTTTTAGTATTAAACTTATTATTGTTTATTGCATTTTCCATTTTAGTTCTAAGACTTTTCCATATATCATAATATTTTGTTTTAGTTTTAACCATTAAATCATTACTATCTTCAATTACAAATCCTTCGATATATTCATTATTCAATTTATAATCATCACTTGTTATAAGTTCACATAAATCATTAAATTCATCTATATTTTCTGCCGTATAAACTAATTCTTTTACTTCAATATTAATAGAATTAGTAAATTCTTTTAGTTCAGGATATGTTACTTTATTAAATTCTACTGTATTTTTAATTATGTCTAACAATATTATTTTGTCTTTATTATATTCGATGATATGTGGATCATGTAAATGATCTATTACTTCAAATACTAAAGATACATTATCTTTAATTATTTTTTCTTTCATAGCCTTAATTTGCTCTTCATTAAAGAGTTTATAAAATATATCTTTAAAATATTTAACATACTCCCCAGTGTTAGTACTTTTTGATGCAAAAAACAGTTCATCATTAAATACGGAAAGTATACCTAAAAATCCATTATATTTTAAATAAAAATTAACAGGATATACAAAAGTTTTATATAAATTATCTATATTTGTTTCTATTCTTTCATTAACTTTAAAAAACTTATTATAACTACGAGCCACTATTTTATAATTTAAAGTATTAATAAATAATCCTCTAGCTTTAGTTGTCTCTTTATCCCAAGCTTTATTATAAAAGGCTTCTTTAGAAAAATTAAATGATGATAAATTATCTCCCAAATCTTTTTCAAAAACATATTTATTGCCTCTTAAATCATTTATTAAATTAAATACTGCTGTTTCTTCTTTTAAATTAGGATTATAAATATTGTTTTTAATTTCTCTATATTCATAAGTATTATTGGTTAATATAAGCACTCTTAAATAACCACCATTTTCTATATCGCCTTCTAAATTAAAGGAATATTCAAAATCATTAAATTTATATTTATAGAAATTACGATGTCCATGAATTTGATATACTTTATTATTTTCACTCTTCATAAATTCATTATATACTTTATCAATATCATCTTCATATTTATTAGTACCATAGATAAAAGTATTAGTACTATAAAAATCTAAAGATTTCTTTGGCATATAAGGAATTCCTCCATGAGTTACTAAATAAGTTTTATCATGAAATGTAAAATAAGCTATTTGCGATAGTTTTTTAACAAAACCTCTAATTTCACTTTTCTTAACATTATACCCATTAAATTCCTTTATAGTATTAGTTAAATCATAATCTATTTTTACTTCATCATCACTTGAATATTTATATAATCTATCTTCATGATTACCCACTAAAAACAAAGTATTATCATGATTCATAAGCTCTGTAAGTAATTTAAAAGTTTCATAATTTTCTAATCCCCGATCAAAATAATCTCCTGTAAAGATATAGTAGGTATTTTCATTAAATGGAAACTCATTAAAATATTCTTTTAGTGTTTCTGCACAAGCATGAATATCACCAAATATTTGAATGTTTTCATATTTATCTAAATTTACTAGCTTATTAGAAATTATTTCTCCAAACTCACTTGGTTTAACAACTTTAAAAGATGAATGCACCTTTTCCTTGGCAAATAATTTATAAGCTCTATCTATAACTTTTTCATCTACTTGTTTATATTCTTCCCGCATTTTATTTCTTTTATAAACTTCTTGGATAGGGATGTCTGTAAAATCAATTACATACAAACGATATCTATATTTTTCTGCTAATTTTTTATATATAGGAAATGATTCACTTACCTTAGCATGAACAGCATCAATTATAGTAAATTCTCCTTTTTTCATACGCTCTTCTAAAATAGAAAATAATAAATCCCATACTTTTTTATTGTTATATTGCGGAATATCTTCTTTATAATTAAAATTCATTTCTGGAGCATTAAACATTAATCTAATTGTATCAGCACATAATGTATATTTTTCTAAATTATTTTCTTTAATAAATGTTGATTTGCCACATCCCATGGCTCCTCGCATTATAATTAATTTACGCACTTTTATACCTCCACTCCAATATATTATAACAAAAATACTAGACATTGCTAGTATTTTCCTCATTATAATTTCTTTAATCTTTCGATTATCCTAAATTTAGGATAAGCCTTTTTCAAATGTCTATATAAAAATGAATTAGCTTCAAGCCATTCAGTTATTTGTTTTTTTATTATTTCTGTACTATCTCCGCTATGTCTTTTTATTTCTTTTTTTATTTTATTCATTACATTAAATGATAATACATTATCAACAATATAAATAACAAATAAAATAATTGCTATTATAATTATCACATTACTACTAAATAAATTTACAAATCTAACTATTAAAGGATGTATGAAATATACTACAATTGTACCAAGCAAGCCAAAAGGAATCATTGTTTCTAAACAAATTCTACCATTAATATTAAACTTTCTTTTAGAATAATACCACCATCTAACTTTAAATAATTTTTCCATAAAATATGATGTGAAATATTCAAGTACTGAACAAATTAAAATAGATTTTAGGAAAACTCCTAAAATATCGGAGGTATCTTTACCAATAAGAAAAATTATAAATAATACTCCATATCCATATATAGGGCATATTGGTCCAATTAAAAATCCCCGATTAACAAATCTTTTGTATTCTATAGATTTACATACAACCTCAATTAACCAACCTATAAATGAATAAATTATAAAATATAAAAAATATCTACATACTACTTCCATAACATCATCCATTCATTTCTTTATAAATTTCATAAGTTTGCATTATTGCATCTTTATATTCACTTCTAAATACTAACATATTATCAATATTACTAGGATTTAATAAATTAAAATTCTCTAGAGGTATTAAATATACTCCATTTTCTACTTCACATTTACCATTTCTATATTCAGCATAACCTAAAGAGCATACTTCACTTGGTAGAGGTTCTATTATCTCTCCAACTAAAACATTTTCATATGGTGTATTATTATATGTAAATAATGGAGCTATATCAAATTCTATATTATTTATAATTACATTGTTATTTATTACTTCAATATTAAATTTACTAAATGTATTAGCTACATTATTTTGATAACCTTGAAATATTGAAGTAAATATATTATATTCTTCTTCACTATTTGCGTTATAATCACTATCATTATCAATATCTGTATCAATAGCATCCATAATAAAGAAACAAGCTAATTCATCATTTACCATATTACAAGTATAAATTTTATCATAATCACTATCTTCTTTTATTTTATTCCATAGCTCATCATTTTCATTTGTTACATTAATATTTGCACTATTTAATAATTCTTTTTCTAAAGACTTATCAATATATTCTACATTAACATAGTCTAAACTAATATTAATTACACTATTACTTTTAATATTTACATCATTTACATCAAATCCATATTCTATAGATTTATTATATATATCATCTATACTAGCATTTATATCATTACCTATTATATCAAGTTCATTATAAAAACTATTACAATCTTCATTTAAACATGTAACATTATTTATCTTATTATTTATAATTGTTAATACTAAAGATGGATTAATATCTACAAATACATAACTTTCTAAATTATTATATTCTTCTACAGCATCATTAACTATATTAATATTTTCTAATTCTTTCTTATAATTATTATAACTAATCATAAAATAAGTAACTATACCAATAATTATAATAACTATTACTAATAATATAATTTTTATTTTTTTATTCATCATATCATTCCTCTCTTTTATATAATTATATCAGGAAAAACAAATAAATTCATTAAAAAATTAGCTTATTTCAAGCTAATTAAATTTCAATTCTAAATGGATTGTTCAAAGAACCATTACCTTTGGAATATTTTACAGAGGAGCGAAGGTAAAAGACAGGTCTTATTGCATAGGCGTTGTTTGCATAGCGATATGTAATAGCTCCATTAGGATTAATACGAAATGAATTATAACTAAAAGATGAAACTGGAGTAATAATCCATTCATAAAGTCCCATATATAGCCAATTATTTGTATTTACCGAAGAGTTACCATATGAACTTAAATTTGTTATCCAAGCATCAGGGCTGGCGACATATCCATAATCACTTGGATACATTAAGCCTATTTCATCTATATATGTTGTTGGATTACTTCCATATCCAGCATTATTTCTCTCGCCATCGTAAAAAACTTTTGCTGTATTATCACTAGATGTCAATCCACCTAGATGCCATTCGTAGTTGCTATTAAATTTTGCCAATCTGACCCTAAATAATTCCAATAATTAGTATTTAAATTGATTGTATTAAATTCACTAGTTATCCAATTGTTTGAACCAGAACCACTTATGCTTGTATCATAATTCCAGCGATATGCTGCTATAGTACTGGTATCCATAGTGCATTTATAATATGTGGTATAAAATGAATAATTATTAGCATAATCTCTACCATTAGTTCCTAGCATCTCGCTAGTTACATAATCATACTTAATTAATTTAACATTATATACCTTATCATTATCATCATCGAATGCTCCAATTATTCGATATAAGTTATCGTTTGAGCATACTTCTTCATCTGACCCAAAACATACATAATTATTTAGACTTGCTCCAGCACAGTGATATGAATTATCCCCCGCTTCTTGATCCGCATTTGTATATGTTCCTATTCCATATGGTAATATAAGCCATTTATTCCATCTTCTACATAAACCAGGATCTATTTCATGCTCATTTAAATAATAAAGTAAAGCAGCAATATGTTTACAATAATCTCCAGTCTCATTATAAGGGCATGTGCAAGATCCCCCTAAAAAGATGTTTTCAGCTAATTTTACAGATACATCATAAACTTTACTGCCCATAACTTTAGCACTATATCCAAATTCTTCTTTAGAAACATCACTTACTAAATTATTTTTATAATATTCATAACCTCTTTTAGATATCTCATAACCTATAGTACTTTCAAAATTAATATTCATAACCTCTCTCCATTAACACTTTTATTGCACTTGTCCAAATCAAAATCATTAATATCATATTTACCCCACTCTAGATTTTCACCACTAAATATTTCCCATAAAGCCCAAGAACCTCCACAATCTTCTATAATCCCATAACCAGCACCAGAAATTACTTCAAATGGCAAATCATTATATCCATCAACTATTTTACTCAAACTAATATTAAAATCCCAACTATCTCCCCAATCATAGCGTATTTGTAATTTCTCTTTTTCTTTTAAATTCAAATAATATAAAGGAACATCATTAAACAAATCATCTAAATAATTTTTACGTAACTTTAAATTATATTGATGATACATTTCTCCTCGCATTGATTTAATTATTTTATAACAAAAAGTATCAACTGTTATATCATTATTCACAACAATCTTTCTTTTTATCTCCTTGGCAAAACCATTTAATGACACATTAAATATATAATGTTGTGGTTTATTTCTAGTTTTTTCTCCTCTAAATACCTTGATACAATTTCTCTATTAGTCAAATAATCAAAATTTCTATATTTTAATTCTTTTTGGCTTTTTTTTAAGTAATCATCTGGAAATTCATAAATATCTTTTAATTCAAATGAACTTATTTGATCAGATATTTCTCCACATCCACTTTGTACTTCAAAATAATCAAATGTATCACTAGCATATATATTATCAATGTTTATATTAAATATATAGTATTTATTTAAATTATATAATAATTTTATATTCTTATTTTTTTTTAACTTAAAATCATTTAAATACTTTTTTTCTAACTCTTCATATCCATATTGTTTATTATCACACTCAATATCATAACATGGTATTAAATTGCCTCCGAAAGATATTATGATACCTTCACATAAATCATCTAATCTAATTGCTTCATCAACAAGTATCTGACGATTAACATTTTTTTCTAATCTCTCTAGTGAAACATTTAATAATACTTTCATACTTCCTCCTTAAAATTTTTGTAAATGATAAATAAGATTATGCGAGCACAAACCATCTTAACTATATTATATCAAAAATAAACATTTAAAAATATTAAGAAATAGTTTCAATGTACTAATGCATATAAAACTATTTTCTTTCTCTAGTTATTAAATCTGGATAATCTCTAGCAAGTACTTTTATATCTATATAATTATTGTCCATTGCATATTCAATATTCATTTTCTTATTACTAGTAACAAAAGTTATTAATACACCATCACTATTTGCACAATTTAAATAATAATTATAAGAATTATCAGAATATATTAAATATGTTTCATCCTCACAATTATCAGAAAACTCAACTATATTATAAAATTTATAATCTATACCATATTCAATAACTTTTCTTAAATCCTCATCTGTAACATAATAATCAGTATTATTATTTAATGATGATACTCTTTTTCCATCTGCCCACAAACCAATTGTATCAACTAAATCTTCATCACTATAAAGTTCAAGTTTATAAATATAATTATCAGCTAAAAATTCATTACCATATCTTTTGCTATTTACAACAACATCTAAAATTTCATTTATTACATCAATACTAGTTATTGTACCAAGTTCGTAACCATCATATTTAACAATTATTTTATCAGTATTACTTATCTCATCAGAAATATCCTCTGGGAATGTTTGAGTGGCATCTTTATTATCACTTATACAAGCTTTTTTTAATTCTTCAAAATCTATATCATTAAAATCATTATGAATATAAATTGAAATGCCTTCAGAAGATATACTATATTCTTGATATTCATCATATTTAGAATAAAAATATTCTTCTACTTCTTTTATTTCATCAAAGCTGTATATTTTATCTTTCCAAACAATTAAAACATATAAATTATCAGGATTTTGACTAGCTCTATATCCTTTGTAATAACTAATTGATTCATCACTATCTTTAATATCACTTAAAGGTATTTCTTCTAAATCATCTTGTTCACTTAGAATATGAGCACCAAGTTGATTTTCTAAACAACTCACTAATTCTTCATTGTATTCCTCTTTTTGAATGTTGTTTTCTTCCTTATCACAACCAGTTACCCCTATAAGTGTAATACAAAGTAGTAAAAATAATAAAATCTTTTTCATTAACCCTCCATATAAAATATCTTTGTTAAGTTAATTATAACATTACTTAATTTGATAGTAAAGAAAAAAGAGAATACATCTCTTTAATAAGTTATAACATCAGATGCATTATAACTGCAATCTACTAAATTTAATTTATTTAATGGTAAAACATGATAATCATAGCCGTACATCATAGCTTCTCCTAAATCGTAGTCATCTAACTGTATTACTGCCCCATCAGCAGTTGTACTCGCATTACCAGAGCCATCAACACTTATTGAACTAGATGAGATACTTATATTTCCCCAACTGCGATAAGCACCGTTAACATATATTTGATCTAATGTTATTTTATCTAGGCCAATAACTTCCGCACCTTCAATTCCTGAAGTAGTGTATTGTATATTAAATTTATCTAAAAGAGCCATAAAATTTATAACTTTATCAAATTGTAATAACATCTCATTAAGAGAAATTGTATCTCTGCTTAATTCTTGATAAAAATCTTCTGTAATGTAACATGCTAAATCATTATTTTCAATACTACAAGTATAAATAGAACCATAAGCACTATCTGATTTATATACTTCTAATAATTCTTCATTATAATTGAGTTTATTATCAGAATTACTAATACTGGTATTATCAATAACCTCATTCATTAATTCTTTTTCTTCTTCTTTATTAATATTTTGATAAGTACTATATTCTATATTTGCCACTTTTTCTTCAATACTTGGATTAGCTGAAGATATTGTGACATTACTAGTATCAAAGCCACTATCTTTAGCTTGGTTATATAAAATATCTATGGCTTCATTAATGTTCTTATTTTCTAAATCTAAATCATTAAAAGTAGTTATACAATCTTCATTTAAACAGGATTTATCAATTACTTTATCGCCTTCAAATTCTAAAACTATTTTAGGATTTATTTCTACAAATACATAAGATATTTCATTTTCTTTTACAGTATTTATTTCTTCAATTAATTTATTAGTATTATAATTACTTATTTTTATTTTAATTAAATTAAGCATTAACAACATAAATATTACTAGTAATATACCTAAAAATATAAAAATAAATATATTAATTTTTCTTTTAAATTCAATAGCATATACTAAATTGTTATTATCTATATCACTTGGATACAAATATTTAACTTTTTTACCTAATTTTTCTTTTAATTCCGTTATATTTTTAGCTTCATATGTTCTTTTTACTTTTCCTTTTTGATTTTTATTTTCTGTAACAAGTAAAACTTTATTATTTGAATTAATATAATCAGTAATATTATCATTTGTTACATAAATACACTTTTTCTTTTTCTTAATATTTTTAAAGTTTTCTAAATCTAGTTTAATTTCTTGCATAAATCCTCCATATAAATTATCTTTGTTAAGATAATTATAACATTTGTATTATTTAATATTCAATACTTTGTTAAATTCATCTTTCATAGCTGGTCTCTTTGTTAAATAAAGACAACTTATTTCTTCTATTAAATTAGTAACACTTTTATCAGAACCTTTTATTTTAGATATATGACTAATGTTATATGCAAGAGCACGATAATCACTTCGATCACTCACAAATTTTGCTTTATTTAGACATTCATCAATATATATTTCGATTAATTCTTTATTATATTTCGGTTGTAAATAGTGGTCATAGATTTTTATAACTTCCATTCCCTTATCTTTTATAGCTAAAAATAAATCATCAAACATTTTTTCTTCTACATAAATATTATATATAATACTTCCGGCATTAGCTTTTTTCAATTTATCTATAATATTTAATTTTTCTTTATCCCAATCTTGTTTATCATATAATTTTTTTATTTTATTATAAGTTTCTAAATCATAAATTTGATATTGAAAAAACATTTTATATAATTGCTCTTTATAATCTTTTATCATATTATTATCATAATAAATATTCATCAAATATTCTTCTAAATCTCTAACCCGATAATCTTTAGCATCTTTTATAATCCTTTCTTTTAATAGCTTTATAGCTTCATCTACACAATGTTCATTTATTAATAAATCAATATATTTTAAAAATATAGATTTTTTTTAGAATATTTTTTTAATAAATCTTTAATATTATTTTGTTCTTTTTTTAATTTATAAATATCAATTAAATAATCAACATAATATTTTGCTTTATAATAATAATCTTTATCTATGTTTTCATCTAAAACTTCCAATAATGAATTTTCTATTTCATTTATAAATAGTTTATTTTCTACAAAATAAGAAACAAGACGATATAACTCAATTCCATAATTAGATAAATCTTCAGTTTTAATTTCGGTAATTACAAACTCTAATATTTTATGTGTAAGTTCTTTATCTTTATTAGCATTATTATTTAAAATATCATAAATTACCTTTATACAATCATTAGCAACCTCACTAGTAAAACCATTGGAGTCATCAATTTCCGTATCAGGAATTGATTCCAATATAACTGATACTATATCAAAAGCTAAATTATAGTTCCCTTTTTGGGTAAGTTTTTCCGCTTCATTTGTAAATTCGTACATATTATGGGTATATTCCCATGCATTATCGTAATCTATATAACCATAGTTGCCTTCACAGTTTTTTATACTGTCATAAATTTTTATTCTATATTCTTCTTTAGTTAAAGGATTGAAATATTCAATAAATTCTACTCGAAATTTATCATATAACTTTGGGTTTGCTGATACTTCATTAATTAAAAATTCTTTTAAAAGATTGATAGGTATTTCATTCACTATAGTAGATAAATCACTTTCAGTAGTGATTGTTTCTAAAGTGTTTTCATTACTTAAATAATATAATAATGCTGCGATATGTTTGCAGTTATAGCGTCCCTCGGAATACGGACAACTACACCCACCGTGCAAAAATTGGTTATTGACAATTTCAACATGCACACTGTATTTAGATGATCCATAAACAACTGCAGTTATTATATCTCCATCTTTTTTAATGTTTGTTACATTTTCCTTTGCATAAATGCTAAAGCCACGCATTAAAATAACAGATTCAAATTCATCTTCAAAAACAATATTCATAATTACCTCATTTAATTAAGATAATTATATTATTTCATAATATTTATGTAAACAAAAAAAGACCGGCCATTCGGCCGATCATCAGGGGGAAATCTAAATATCAGTTCGTAACAATTTAACAATTGGTTAAAGTCTTATAAAATAAGGCTTTTTCATTTTCTTAATTTTATTAAAGTTTTTTAAAATAACTTAATTTTTTGCCATTAGTATCTAACTTTGGTATCTAGGATTTTTTTGATAATTCTTTTTCTTCTTTAGCAATTCGTTTGTTTTCATCATTTACAGCATTAATGATTTGTGATAGAAGATCATATGTATAATTATATAATCTTTTTATTTCTTGATCTTTACCATTTATCTCTTCATCTAGGATTTTAGAAGAATTTAATATATATTCATTAGATTTATCATATTTCAACATATTATATATTTCCATAGTATTTATATTTTTATTTTTTAAAGATATCGTTTTACTTTTTTTACCATCTACTTTAATAATTAATGAATCCCCATTTATATCTAAAGAAAATATAACTTTATTTATCATATCTTTTCCACCTCTTTCTTATAATTTCTTCACCACCATCAAGTATTTCTGCTACATCCTTTAAAATATTTATTTTTTTTGTTTCATTTTCATATTCTAATGCACCACTATTTACTTCAATATTATCATCCACTTGTTTCAATATTATAACATTATCTACATCCAAATTTACAACCAATTCTGGCTTATGAGTTATAAATAGAACTTGCTTATTATCACTCATTCTTCTCATAATATTTATAACATCAGATTTTAATTTTAAATGAGATATATCGTCATCTGGTTGGTCAACAATATAAAGTTTATTAGTTTTTTCATCAGCCAGAACATCTAAATAAATTAAGGCATTTTTCCCTTGAGAATTACCATTTGGAATTTTTTTGTCATTAAAATATATATGTGTTTCTTGTTTTAATACTTTCTTATTTAAATAATCTTTAACAGCTTCTTTATATATTGTTTCAAAATCATCCCCACTATTTTTTAATGATTTTTTTAACTTGTTCTCAAAATCACTCTTATTAAATGTTTCAAGTCTTTCTATAGATGAAAGATTTGAAAATGGAAAGGTTAAAATTTTGCTAATATCACTTTTAGTGATCTTTTCACTTAAAGTTTTGGTCACAAAACTATATTTTCCTTCTGGATTAATCTCTCTATTAACCTCAATTGTTTCAAATGAATCTAAAATTTTATATTCTTTTTTGTTATAATCTTTTATTTTTTTTATAATTTTATTCTTTGACGTTACAATATTTTGCTTATACTCTATTAGTAAATTTTCTTGAGTTTCAGCTTTTTCTTTATTGTCTTCTTCATATTTTGAACATATATTTTTAATTTTTGAAATAATAGCTTGTTTATATGATTGTTCTTGATTTTTTATAGTATATTTTATTTTTAATTTAACTAATTTATCTATGATATTATTTATTATTCTTGAATCTTTAAAGCCTTTTAAGTCATTAATTTTTTGTAATGAAATAATTATGTTATTTAAACTTGTATATATAGTTTTATAATCATATGTTTTTAAATTAAGATTATCCGTAATTCTTAATAAATAAGTTTTATCTTCTATTTCTGAAGGTATTGATATATCATAATCTAATTCAGTATTTATTGCTTCTGTATTCTGGTTAATATTTATCTTATTAATTACCCTATCAGCATAATCCATTACTTTATTTTCTATTTCTGTATTATTCAATTTTTTAAATTTATTTTTAAAGAAAGGTATATCTAATAATTTAGTGCCCGATTGAAATAATTCTCTAATTTTACCTTGCGAGTCATAATGAATTTTTTTTACTTCTTCTTTACTAAATGAATCAATTTTTAATTTTAAGTTTTTCATATAATTTTTATATCCAGTCTTTTTAGAAACAGACTTTATATTGTTAAATGTTGGATCAATTAAATATTCTAATATTAGACTTTTTCCAATACTATTATCACCAATTATTACATTTAAACCTTGAGATAAAGGTATGGTATACTGCCTGCCATTTATAGACAAGCTAATTTTATCAATAAACGGTTGTTTTAATTCATAATATGCAGTAGTAACTCTTTTTGAATCAGTTAAAGACATCACTAAACCTTTAAATGTTGGTAAGCACTTTAAATAACTGTATTTTATATCACTTTTATCTTTTTTATCTTGCTGAGGATATACAGACCAATCATGACAATCTGTACCAGTAATGTATCTCAAATTATCCAAATCTTTTTCCTTTTTATAATCTTTTAATATTCCTTCAACTTTTCCACTTCTAAATTCAACTGCATCAAAATAATCAATACCAATTATGTAGTCAAATTCATTCTCTCCAATCTTTGATAAATTTTCATTTTGATTATTTGCTCTTATACCACTTTTTTGATGTGCTATTAATAAAACATTAGTATCTATCTGTTTTAAAATATCTTTATATGTTTTTTCAGTATATGCATTTTCTTTTTTATTATCAAAAGGTGTTTCTGCCAATACTCTAGGTATTTCCTTGATTTTTGAATAATCAGTATCATTAAATATAGTAATTATGTGTATTCTTTGTCCTTCAAATTCAACATCAAATTCAATTCCTGGTAAAACCTTATTTAACTTATCTCCTTCAAAAGATTTAAACTTATTATACATATCTATATCAAATGCATTATGATCGGTAATAGCAGCCATACTAACACCATTTTCTATCAATTTATTAACTAAAATATTTATATTATCAATAGTATTAAATTTTACTTTATCACCATCTTTTGTACTTGCAATACTATGTATATGAAAATCTACTTTATTTAATTTTTTTACAATATTTTCATCCTTATTAATCACTTTTGTCACTTCCTTACTACAAAAAAACACCAATACAAAAACTTATAAATTATAAGCCTGTACTAGCGCTTCCTTTTTATATAACTATTATATCATAATTTTTTTTAATTGTATTATTATATGACACAGTGACACTCTGTTTGTGAGTATCCTGCAAGCATTTATAGTGTCATAGTGTCATAAATCTATTTTTATCTTTCTACTTTATAAAGTATATCATATTCATCTTCAGTTGGTTCTTCCCATTTAGATTCTAGTTTTTTCATTAATCCTTCATCCAAGTAGAAATCAGAGAAACCATTATCATCTAACACTCTTTGATTTCTTTCTTCAATATTATATTTCCAAGTATCATCATCAACACATACATAATGTATTTCACAATCTATTCCATTATTTTTATAGTATTCTTTTATTTCTTTTCTATCTTTACTTGACCAATGTCCTCTTTCAAAAATTACATTAGCACCTGCTTTAGCAATTTCACCAACTTTTTTTGTTAAGTACTTATTTAATCTTTCTGAAAATACATTATAAAATTCTCCTTGCTCATTATTAATAAGTTCATAAGTAGCTTCATCTGGTGAGATTATTACCGCATTTAATGAATCTTTTAATTGTTTTGAATAATAACTTTTGCCACTACATATCTTACCACATACTAATATTACTTTTCCCATATAGACCTCCTTATCTTTCTTTTACTAATCCATTTGGTGTTAGAATATAAAGAGAATTTACTACTTCACTAATATACTTTCTATCATGAGATACACTAATTATAGTACCTTTATATTCATTTAAAACATTTCTAATAACTGGATTTGATAATGGACTTACATTTCTTGTAGGTTCATCAAGTATTAAAACATCACATTTATCTAATACTAATTTAACAAGAAATAATTTTGCTTTTGTCCCAGAACTTAAATCTTTAAGATTACTAATCATTTCATCCCTAGTAAATTTCATATTTCCTAAAAACATTCTTGCTTTTGTAATTTCATCTTTACTACCATTTGGACATATAAAATCTAATACATACTTATAATTATTTAAGATGTCATCATAAGTTTGTGGCATATACCCAACCTTAATATCATTTCTATCTTTTAATTCATTATAAATTAATTTTATTAAAGTAGATTTTCCAATACCATTTTTACCTATGATACATAAATGCACATTACCAATTACATCTAACTTTATGTTTTTAGATAATAACTTATCAGATACTTTTAACTCATCAATATTTAATTTGATTATATTCTTTGTTCTTGGTATTTCAACATCTTCGAACGAAAAATAAATACTTTCTTCAACATCTGGCACTTCAGTTAATTCAGTTTCATCTAGTTTTTTCTCATGTGATTTTAATGAATGCATTTTCTTTTTTAAAAGTCGAGCTCCATGTGGATCTGCTCTTGAAATTGTATTTTGTTGATATTCAACTTTTTGCATTATTCTTTGTAGTTTTTCTTTTTGTTTGTTAAATTCTCTTTTTTCAGATCTTGCAACTTGTGTTTGTTTTTCAATTTTTCTAAGTCTTTGTCCAACATAAGTATCATAATCAATTTTTAATAATGTATGCCTACATTCTGTCTTCTTTTTTATTTGTTCTAAATGTAAAATCATATTCGCTGTATTAGCGAGTAATGTTTCATCATGTGAAACATAAATAATTGGCTTATTTGTATTATTGATAAATTGTTCTAACCATTCTAATGTTTCAATATCTAAATCATTAGTAGGCTCATCTAAAAATAAAATGTCATATTCATGTAATAATAATTTCAAAATACTAATTTTAACCTTTTCTCCACCTGATAATGTTCTAATTTTTTGCTTTAAAATATCATCAGTTAAATTTATTAATTCTAAGTACTTATATAGATTATTAATTTTATCATAATAATCACTTTCATCAATAAACAAAAACTCATATACACTTTTATCTAATTTATCAGTACTAATAGATTGTTCTAGATAACCAATTCTATTTCCTTTCAGATTAATATTTCCACTTATTTCAGCATATTCGCAAATACCTAAAATTGATTTTAATAAAGTAGATTTTCCGTTTCCTTCTTCACCGATAATGGCAAGTTTATCACCATTATTTAGTATTAAATTTAAATTTTTAATTAAATATCTATCACTAATAGATATAGTTAAATCCTTTATTTCTAACATATTATGCCTCCTTTTTTTGGCATAATCAAAGTTTATGCCATACTTATTTAGTTAATGTTCTCATTTTCTCACCTCTTTATTTTAAAACGATTTTTCTAGATTTTTCGTTTTATATTTTTCATAAAACGAATTTTTGATATTTTTCGCTCTATAAATTAGTTTTTCTTTGGTAATTTACTATAATCATATTTATGTTCTGCAAATTCTAATTCATCAAAAGCATATTTTATCTCTTCAATTGCTTTATCTATTGTATATAAACTATCCTTATCATCTTTCATTATTTGTAAGTGTTCCATAGTGTAAAATAACTTTTGTCTTGCATCACTTACTTTTTTTCTTTTTTCATTATCAAAATCTAATAATTCTAATTCTGATTTTTTATATTGTTCAATTAATTCTTTT
>ERZ1643249.1376-NODE-1376-length-24650-cov-4.716162_pt1 | contig 24650 bp, 24 predicted proteins | sample MGYA00579263_ERZ1643249 | MGnify/ENA primary metagenome ERZ1643249 (study PRJEB29033, sample SAMEA4952264) | chicken gut metagenome | biome: Broiler Chicken; feature: Gastrointestinal Tract; material: Caecum | place: Ireland | collected 2018 | study: Broiler...
ACCTGAGAAGAAACGTCGCGCTGAATATCAAACGCCTGGTTGAAATCGGCTGCTACCGGGGCATCCGGCACAGAAAGGGCCTGCCCGTCCGCGGACAGCGTACCAGAACCAATGCCCGTACCCGCAAAGGCCCGAAGAAGACCATTGCGAACAAGAAGAAATAAGGAGGGATTTGAGAAATGGCGAAAGTTGCTGCTAAAAAGACCACCATCCGCAAACGCCGTGAGCGCAAAAATATCGAGCGCGGAGCCGTTCATATCCAGTCCACCTTTAACAACACCATCGTCACCATCACCGATACCCAGGGCAACGCTGTTTCCTGGGCAAGCTCCGGCGAGCTGGGCTTCCGTGGCTCCCGTAAATCCACTCCCTTCGCCGCGCAGACTGCTGCAGAAACCGCTGCCAACGCTGCCAAAGAGCATGGCCTGAAATCCGTTGAGGTTTACGTAAAAGGCCCCGGCGCCGGCCGTGAAGCCGCTATCCGCGCTTTGCAGGCTGTGGGTCTGGAAGTCAAGATGATTAAAGACGTAACCCCCATCCCCCACAACGGATGCCGTCCTCCCAAGAGAAGACGCGTATAATTTCGGATTGATGATTAGGAGGTGCAATTAAATGGCAAGATATACCGGTGCAGTATGCAGAATGTGCCGCCGCGAAGGACAGAAGCTGTTCTTAAAAGGCACCAAATGCTACTCTGAACACTGCCCCTTTGTGTCCAGAGGCTTCGCCCCCGGACAGCATGGACAGAACCGCAAGAAAGTTTCCGAATACGGCATGCAGCTGCGCGCGAAACAGACTGCGAAACGCTACTACGGCGTCCTGGAAAGCCAGTTCTATCATTACTTCGAGCTGGCTGAGAGAAAACCCGGCCAGACCGGTGAAAACCTGCTCCGTCTGCTGGAAAGCCGTCTGGACAACGTGGTTTACCGCTTAGGCCTCGCTTCTTCCAGAGCCGAAGCCCGTCAGCTGGTTCTCCACAACCACTTCAAGCTCAATGGCAACAAGGTGAACATCCCCTCTCTGCTGGTCAAAGAAGGCGACGTCATCACCCTGTCCGATAAATCCCGCCAGAGCGAGAAATTCAAAGCCATCGAGGAGACCTGCGGCTCCCGCCCCGTCCCCATGTGGCTGGAAATGAACCGTGAAAACTATACCGGCAAAGTCGTTCGGATGCCCAATCGTGACGACATTGATCTCGAGGTTGAGGAACACCTGATCGTTGAGTTGTACTCCAAATAATGTCAGGGTTCTGCGGCAGACAGCGAGAACGGCCGCCGCGCTTTGCGGCGGGTCCCCTGATTGGGTTTGCCGGATGGGTTTTGACAGACTTGGAAACACGATTGTCATGTTGCTGCCCTTTTGGCGTTTTTCGCCGGGGCCGCGATACTGCAAGGAGGGTAACTGAATGATTGAGATTGAAAAGCCAGTAATTGAGACAGCCGAAATGAAGCCGGACGGAACGTACGGAAGATTTGTCTTGGAGCCTCTTGAACGTGGCTACGGCACCACTTTGGGCAATAGTCTGCGGCGGGTGCTGCTCTCTTCGCTTCCCGGTGTAGCAGTGACATCGATCAAGATTGATGGTGTTCAGCATGAGTTTTCTACGGTGCCGGGCGTAAAAGAAGACGTGACCGAGATCGTCCTGAACATGAAAGGCCTCATCGCCAAGATCCACGGCGAAGCTCCCAAGACCGTCCACATTGAGGCGGAAGGGGAATGCGAAGTCACGGCAGGCGATATTAAGGCGGATTCTGAGGTGGAGATCCTGGACCCCGGGATGCATATTGCTACTTTGGGGCCTGGCGCAAAGCTGTACATGGAAATCGTCATCGACAAGGGCCGCGGCTATGTTCCCAGCGAGCGGAACAAGCAGAAGCTCCAGAACGTCATCGGCGTGATCCCTGTGGACAGCATTTACACCCCCGTGCTGAAAGTGAACTATACCGTTGAGAACACCCGTGTAGGACAGATTACCGACTATGACAAGCTCACCCTTGAGGTGTGGACAGACGGGACGATTTCCGCCAAGGAAGCCGTTTCCCTGGGAGCCAAGGTTCTCACCGAGCATCTCAATCTGTTTGTGGATTTGTCAGATGAAGTGTACGCAACCGATATTATGGTGGAAAAGGACGACAAGGGCAAAGAAAAAGTCCTGGAGATGACCATTGAGGAGCTTGACTTGTCTGTTCGGTCCTTTAACTGTCTGAAACGCGCCGGGATCAATACGGTTGAAGATTTGATCAATAAGTCTGAGGAGGACATGATGAAGGTCCGCAACCTCGGAAGAAAATCCTTGGAGGAGGTTATGGCCAAGCTGGAAGGTTTGGGCTTCAGCCTCAATAAGGAAGACGAATAACAGGGTAAGGAGTGAAACCGAATGGCAGGCAGCAGAAAACTGGGAAGAACCTCTGACCATAGAAAAGCGATGCTTCGGGCAATGGTAACTTTCCTGCTGGAAAACGGCAAGATCGAAACTACTGTCACCAGAGCGAAGGAAGTCCGCATTATGGCCGAGAAAATGATTACCCTCGGCAAAGAAGGCTCCCTTCATTCCAAACGGCAGGTTTTCGCTTACGTCACCAAAGAGGGCGTTGCGAAAAAGCTGTTTGACGAAATCGCCCCCAAATACGCGGATAAAAACGGCGGTTACACCCGGATCGTAAAGCTCGGACCGCGCCGCGGCGACGCCGCTGAAATGGCGATCATCCAGCTGGTATAATTTTATAGCAGTGCGTTCAAAGCCTGCCGCTGTGATGCGGCAGGCTTTTGTCATTTCCGACAGGAACTTCCGAAAAAAGAAGCGGATTATTCACAAAGTTCTCCTTGCTATTGCCCAAAAGAAGTTGTATAATAAAACCATCCCGAGGAATGGAGGAATTGCCGTGACCCAACGTCAGCGGAAAAAAAACGTCCGGATTGTCAGCACTGTGCTGGCTGTAATTGTTGTGCTGGGCATCGTCGCCACCAGCCTGGCCTCTCTGTTTTATGCCGCATGAAACAGTATTCAATTTATCTGATGGATGCGGACGATATCCTTTTTGATTTTCAAAAAGCGGAACGCTGCGCCTTTTATAAAACCTTTGAAGCCCTGTCCGGTCAGGCATGCACCCAAGAAATCTACGCCAAATACAGCCAGCTGAACCGCTCTTTGTGGGAAGCTTTGGAGCGTCGGGAAATTACCAAGCCCCAGCTCCAGGAAACCCGGTTCGGGCTGTTCCTGAAAGAACAGGGCCTTTCCGGAGACGGGCTTGTCTGGAATGAAACCTACCTGGACCATCTGTCCGAAGGGAATTTCCTTTTTGACAAAGCTTTGGAGGTTTGCCGGGAGCTTTCCCAAAAGGCGGCCCTCTACCTTGCCACCAACGGCGTTACCCGGGTCCAGAAAAAACGGCTGCGGGATTCGGCAATCGCGCCCTACATCCGGGGAATTTTCGTTTCCGAGGAAGCCGGAGCGGAAAAGCCCAGCCCAGTTTATTTTGACCATGTGATGAAGCGGCTGGGAAACCCCGGGAAAGAGCAGATCCTCATGGTAGGGGATTCCTTGACCTCCGATATGGCCGGGGGAATCGCCGCCGGAATTGATACTTGCTGGTATAATCCCAGAAGAAAACCCCTTCCGCCCAGCCTGAAAGTGACATGGCAGATCCACAGTTTGGAACAGCTTCTGCCGCCCAGCATGGAAAGATAGAAAACAACCTCTGGAATTGCACTATTTTAACAAAGTTCATAAAAATCTATTGCATATCAGGGGGATATATAGTATAATAGAAACATAACATTCCCAAACTTTTTTCAGGAGGAATCAATATGGCCATGCATTTGAATTCTACATATTTGAAAGGATTTATGGCGGAGCACGAGCTGACCGCTCTGTCCGGGGCTGTCAAAAACGCCCATGAGGCCCTCCACAGCGGCACTGGCCTTGGCAGCGACTTTTTAGGCTGGGTGGAGCTTCCCACCAATTACGATAAAGAGGAATTTGCCCGGATCCAGCAGGCGGCTGAGAAGATCCGCAAGCAGGCGGATATCCTCATTGTCATTGGCATCGGCGGCTCCTATCTGGGGGCACGGGCCGCTATTGAGCTTTTAAAATCCCAGCTGTACAACAATCTGGAAAAGGACACGCCGGACATCTATTTCGCAGGCAACAGCGTCAGCCCCTCCTATTTGCAGGAGCTTCTGTCTATCTGCCAGGGCAAGGATATTGCCGTCAACGTGATTTCCAAATCCGGCACCACAACGGAACCGGCCCTGGCCTTCCGGGTGTTCAAGGCCCTGCTGGAGAAGAAATACGGCATGGAAGGCGCAAGAGAGCGCGTTTACTGCACCACCGATAAGGCGAAAGGCACTTTGAAGGAATTGGCTGACCGGGAAGGCTACGCTACCTTTGTGGTTCCTGACGACGTTGGCGGCCGGTATTCCGTTTTGACCGCCGTGGGCCTGCTGCCCATTGCCGCCGCCGGCTGCGACATCCAGAAGATGATGGAGGGCGCCAAAGCTGCCCAGGACGCCTTTATGAACCCTGATTTGGCGGAAAACGACTGCTACCGCTATGCGGCTACCCGGTTTGCCCTGCATCAGAAGGGCAAATCTGTGGAGATTATGGCCAGCTTCGACCCCTGCTACGCGATGATGGCCGAATGGTACAAGCAGCTTTATGGCGAGAGCGAGGGCAAGGACGGCAAGGGCTTATATCCTTCCTCCGTGATTTTCTCCACCGACCTGCACTCTTTGGGCCAGTTTATCCAGGACGGCTCCCGGATTATGTTTGAAACCTTTGTGGACATCCAGAAGCCCAAGCAGGATTTCTTTATTGAGACGGACCCGGAAAACCTGGACGGCTTAAATTTCTTAGCCAACCAGAATATGTCCAATGTAAACCGGAAGGTTATGGAGGCCACCATCCTGGCTCACACCGAAGGCGGCGTGCCGGCCCTGGTGCTGGAGGTCCCGGAAATCAACGAATATGAATTCGGTTATATGGTGTATTTCTTCGAAAAAGCCTGCGCCATTTCCGGCTATCTCCTGGGCGTCAACCCCTTTGACCAGCCCGGCGTGGAAAGCTACAAGAAGAATATGTTCGCACTGTTGGGCAAACCCGGCTACGAGGACCGCAAAGCGGATCTGGAAGCCCGGATTTCCAAATAAACGCATCATTCAACTAAGTAAACTATTATAAAATGGAGGGTATGTTATGATTACTCTGATCGTAGGAAAAAAAGGAACCGGCAAAACCAAAATCCTGGTAGACATGGTAGCGGAAGCGGAGAAGGTTTCCAGCGGCAACGTGGTCTGCATCGAAAAGGTGCCGAAACTCACCTATGACATCCCTTCTTCCGTCCGTCTCATGGAAACTTCCAAAGACGAGATTGAAGGCTATGAGGAATTTTACGGGTTCCTGACCGGCGTTCTGGCAGGCAACTTTGACATTACCGATATGTTCATCGACTCTACCCTGCGGATCGGCGGCCGCGACTACGACAAGCTGGGCAAATTCCTCCAGAAGCTCAACAAATCCGTGGGCGACCGGGATGTAAACATTGTGTTCACCATCTCCGCGGACAAGGAAGAACTGCCTGAGTCCGTCACCGCTTTCATCAGATAAGCAGCCAGATTTCCACACATCCGGGCTGTCTCCTGCCGGGCATCCGGCGGGGGGCGCCCGGTTTTTCTGTCAAATATCAGCGAGAAAGGAACCTTTTATGAACCGGCTGGACCTTTTGGATTCCACCCTGCGGGACGGTTCCCAGGGGGAGAATATCAGTTTTTCCGTCAACGACAAACTCAATATCGTCAGGCTCTTAGACGGCCTGGGCATCCCGTACATTGAAGCGGGGAACCCTGCCTCCAACCCCAAGGATCGGGAATTTTTCGAAAAAGCCGCGGGCCTTTCCCTGCAAAACAGCCAAATCGTGGCCTTCGGCTCCACCCGGAAGCCCGGCCTGCCGCCGGAGGAGGACAGCGGCTTGCAGGCTTTGCTGGACGCCGGGCCGGATACTCTGGCCATATTCGGCAAAGCCTCGGCCTTCCATGTGGAAAAGGTTTTGCGCACCAGCCGGGAAGAAAACCTGCAAATGGTAGAGGACAGCATCCGGTATTTAGCGGCCTATGGGAAACAGGTGTTTTTTGACGCGGAGCACTTTTTTGACGGCTTCCGGCAGGACCCGGCGTATTCTATGGCAGTGCTGGAGGCCGCCCAAAAAGCCGGGGCAGCCTGCCTGGTCCTCTGCGACACCAACGGCGGCACCATGCCCGGGGAGATTTTTGAAACGGTGAAGCAGGTGAAACAGGCGGTTTCCGCGCCCATTGGCATCCACTGCCATAACGACGCCGGATGCGCCGAGGCAAACTCCATCCTGGCGGTGCAGGCCGGGGCCGCCCAGGTCCAGGGGACGCTGCTGGGGTTCGGGGAACGGTGCGGCAACGCAAACCTTTCTACCCTCATCCCATCTTTGCAGATGAAGCTGGGGTACCGGTGCATCCCGCCGGAGAACCTTCACAATCTGACCCAGTGCGCCCGGGCCGTGGGAGAGGCCGCCAACGTGGTGCTGGACAACGGGATGCCCTATGTGGGCCGCAGCGCCTTTGCCCACAAGGGGGGGATGCACATTGACGGGGTGCTGAAGGTCCCGGCTTCTTTTGAGCACATGGACCCTTCCGCCGTGGGCAATTCCCGCAGCCTCCTAATTTCCGAGGCGGCGGGCCGGGCGGCGGTTTCCCGGGTTTTGGGGACCGATGGAAAAGACCCCAGCACCGCCGAAATCCTCCGCCTGGTCAAGGAACAGGAGCACCAGGGGTACCAGTACGAGTATGCCGCAGCCAGCTTGCAGATGCTGGCCATCCGCAGCCGGCCGGATTTCCGCCCTTACTTTACGGTGGTGTATTCCCGCACCATTGGGGAACAGCGGGGAAATGGGGAAGGGCTGGGAAACGGCTCCTCCGCTGTTGTGAAAATCCAGGCCGGGGACAGCTTTGAGGTCTGCGGCGCGGAAGGGGAAGGCCCCGTCCACGCCCTGGATCGGGCCTTAAGGCAGGCTGTGGGAAAATTTTACCCCAGCGTGGGAAAGACGCGGCTGACAGACTATAAGGTAAGGGTCATCGACCCCCAGGACGCCACCGCCGCACGGGTGCGGGTTTTGGTGGAAACCACCGACGGCAAGGACGTCTGGTCCACAGTGGGAGTTTCCCGGGACGTAATCCAGGCCAGCCTGCTGGCCTGCGTGGACGCCTTGGAATATAAGCTCTGGAAGGAGGAGCGGCCGTGACCTTGTTTGTATCGGATTTGGACGGCACCCTCATCGACGGGAAACTGACCATCCCGCCGGACAGCGCGGCAGGCATTAACGCCGCTATTGCCCGGGGGGACGGCTTCGCCGCGGCCACTGCCCGGACGCCCGCCACGGTCAAGGGGATTTTGGAGCCTATCTATGGGGCGCTGCCCGCCATTGTCATGAACGGGGCCGGGGTATTCGACTTTGAAAGGGAGGAATACATCTGGCTGGCGGAAATGAGCCGGGAAAAAGCACAAACGGTGCTGGGCGCTTTAGACCGGCTTAAAATGGACGGCTTTTTGTACACAGTGGACGGCTGCCATATCAACGTCTATTACCGGGAACTGGAAAACCTGAGCCAGCGGATGTTTTTGGAAGCCCGCACCGGCAAGCCCTATAAGACCTTTTTCCAGGGGGAAGCGCCGGAAAAGGCCCGGCGGGTGTTTTTCTGCGTCATTGACGCGGAGGAGCGCACCGCCCGTTTGGCGGCGGCCTTAAGGGAAATACCGGGGCTTAACGTGTTCCATTACCGGGACGTCCACGACCCGGCAAACTGGTATGTGGAGGTGTACGACCAGTCCGCATCCAAAGCGGCTGGGGTCCGGTTCTTGAAGGAGCGGTTCGGCTTTGACCATGCTGCGGCCTTTGGGGACAACTTAAACGATCTGCCCCTGTTTGCGGCGGCGGACGAAAGCTACGCCGTGGCCGGTGCGGTAGACCAGCTGAAAAACGCCGCTACCGGCGTCCTGGAGGAACCGGACATCGGCGCAGTGGGCCGGTTTATCGGGGCTTATGGAAAGTAGATTGTTAGCTTAGTAAATTGCACAAAGGATTGTGTTTTGCTGGCGCAAATACACCGCAGCAAAAATCTTAGAAAATTTTAAGCCTGGATTTTGCTTGCAAAATCCAGGCGCGGGGTCATCCGCGGGCGGCTTGCGAGCCGCCTTTTTATTTGAGAGTTCGCGCCCGAGGCGCGAAAAGAAGAATTTTCGTGCTCTGCGGAGCACGACCGAGGGCTTTGCCCTCTGGACACCCACGATTTTTTGAAAAAAATCGAGTAAAACTTTTGATGTTGCTATTTGTGCTAAAAAAATTTTAGCGGCTCTATCAAAGAGCCGCCTTTTATATTCACACATTCCGCAGACGCTTGAAAAAGGAGGTCAGCAGCGCGGCGGATTCCTCCGCCAAAACCCCGCCGCAGACTTCCGGATGGTGGTTGAACCGCTCCCGGAACAGGTCGGTGACGCTGCCGCAGCACCCGGCCTTCCGGTCCGGCGCGCCGTAGACCACCCGCTTAATCCGGGCGTTGATAATGGCCCCGGCGCACATGGGGCACGGCTCCAGAGTCACGTACAGGGTGGCTTTGTGGAGCCGCCAGCCGCGGAGCTTCCGGCAGGCTTCCTCAATGGCCAGGATTTCCGCATGGGCGGTGGCGCGTTTGTCCAGCTCCCGGCGGTTGTAAGCGGAGGCTACCACCTCCCCGTCCCACACCAAAACCGCCCCAATGGGGGTTTCGTCCTGGGCGGCTGCGATTTTCGCCTGCTCTAAGGCCAGGCGCATGTACATCTCGTCTTGCTCTAAGGTTGCCAAAGCAAGGCTCCTTTCTGATTTACCCGATAATTTGAATATGGGAAAAAATCTGGGCGATCCACAAAGCGGCGGCAATTAAAAAGACGATGTTGCTGAAAAACTTCCGGAGTTTTACGGAGATGCGGGTGGAGGTATGGCCGCTGCTGAGGATAAAAGGGTTCCCCTCCAGGTGGCTGAACCGGACAAAGGCCAGCATGCCGATGAGGGTAACAGCCAAAAACAGGAGGATGCGCAGGGTGGAACTGAGGGTCCCCGGGAAAAGATGGGGCAGGTTTTCGGAAGCCAGGCTTAAAAGCAGGCAGCAGAACCGGCCCGCCACAGCAGTCCAAATCGAGCCGCTGCGGATTACAAAATATCCCAGCACCAGTCCCAGCAGGAAGGCCCGCAGGTCCCGGCTCAAATTATAGTGGATGAGGCTGAAGCTGAACGCGGAAACCACAATGGCAAAGGAATCCCCAAACTGCCGCAGGGAACGCAGGATGACTCCCCGGAATAAAAATTCCTCCAAAAGGGCCGGAACAACCAGCACCCGGATGAGATAAAAGGGCACGGCCCCTAAAACGGCGGGCATGCTGTTTTCCGGATGCAGCTCCACCAGATGTAAATTTTGCAGCAGCCCGGCGGACGTGTCCAGAATAAAGGTAGCTACAACCCATACGGCCATGCACATGGCGACGCCGTAGGAAAAGGTGTTGGAGGAAGGGCGCCGGGTCAGGGGGACGCTCTTCTTCCGGGGGCGCAGCAGGCATGCAGCCAGAATCAGCGGGATCCCCAGGGACAGGACGCTTTGGGCAAGCTGCCCCAGTTCCAGATATACGGCTTGAAGGCTCATGGATTGATACGCCGAATTGCTCAAATAGACAAAGGGCGCGAAAATTAAGTTTAACAGCAGCTGGATGGGATAAACTGAAAAAGCGGGAATAAAAAGGATCCCCAGCAATACCAGCCCGATCACAGCGGCGTTTTTCCAAATACCCCGGCTTTCCCGGAACCAGGGGTCCTCGGACACAAAGCCATACCCATTGACGTAGATATGTCCGGCGGGGGGCGGCGTTTGGCCGCCGGGTGTTTGGTAATTCATAAAAACCCCTCCTGGAGAATGATAGACATAGCGGGAACAAGCCCGGATGAACGATTATTTTCATTATACCACGTCAAATGGAAAAATAATAGAGTTGTTTTGTGAACTTTCTGTCCCGATGGGACGGATTTTCCACAAAGAACGGCTTACAGGGCGTTCCCTTCCTTTGGGAAATACCGCCTGAAAATCCCCCGGACGCCGGCCTGGACGTCCCGCAGGGTATCGTCAAAATTCCCGGTGTACCAAGGATCGGCCACTTCGCCGGGAGTATCGGTGAAATCCAATAAAAGGGAGATTTTTCCCGCCGGGTCGCCGCCGGCGATCCGGCGGATGTTTTGCAGGTTCCATTCATCCATGCCAATCAGCAGGTCGTACCGGCTGTAATCGGCCTTGGTCAGCTGGCGGGCAGTTTTGCCCGTGCAGGAAATCCCCAGTTCCTGGAGCTTTTTCCGGGTCCCCGGGTGCACCGGATTCCCGATTTCCTCCGTACTGGTGGCGGCGGAATCCGCGTGGATTTTGTCCCCAAGGCCCAGTTTCCGGGCCGTATCGTTTAAAACAAATTCCGCCATAGGCGAACGGCAGATATTGCCGTGGCACACAAAAAGTATTTTCATTCTTTTCTTCCTTCCTTATTTTGGCGATATACTGCCGCCTACAACAGCTCCAAAAGGCTGAACGGCTGTCATCAGCCGATTCCCGTCAAAGGAGACAGCAAGGAGTACAGTTGCGGTTATTGGTTCTGTCTATGCTCCCAAGGCGTATCAAAATCCGTCAGGGCCTTTTCCGGCACGTCATAGTAAAAAATCCGGTCCGGATAGCGTTTCAATAAGCTCCGGCCCCCTTCGTCCCCCCGGATGGAAAGCAGTTCTTCCCGGAACATGGGGGCGAAAATGGTGGGGGACCCAAACCGGTTTCCGGATTTCACCCGCCCCAAAGGCAGTTCCTGCCCGGCGTATGCTTCCAGAAACCCATAGAGCAGTTCCCCGGTGAAATACGGCTCATCGCAGACGAAAAAGCAGAGGGCGGCGTCTGCCCTTGCCTTTAAAATTCCCGCCCGCATGGAGGCCGCCATGCCTTCGTCCGGTGGCGGCGCTTCCACCGGGCAAAATCCCCGGCAAAGGGCTTCTTCCCGGATGGCCGGTTCCCTGGTCACCGCCAATACCCGGCAGAGATGGGAAACCGCCCGGGCCGCGTCGAAAGCGTACTGGAAAAGGGGCTTCCCATCAAAGTCCGCCAGCAGCTTTTTGCCTTCAGATTCCCGGGAGATTGCGGCAAACCGGCGGGAAACCCCGCCGGCTAACAAAATCAGGTCAATTTTCACGCTTTTTTAAAAGCCCCAGGGCGATCTCTTCCGGCTTGATGGGCAGTTCCCGGAAGTATAGGCCGGTGGCGTTATAGACGGCGTTGGCGATGGCCGGGGCCGGGGTGTTAATGACCAGCTCCCCAATGGATTTTGCGCCGAAGGGGCCGGTGGGCTCGTAGCTGCTTTCAAATTCCACCCGGATTTTCCCGGCGTCCAGGCGGGTGGGGATTTTATATTGCAGGAAGGAATTGTTCATCATGCGCCCCGCCCGGTCGTACTGGACGTCCTCGAAAAGGGCCATGCCGATGCCCTGGACAACGCCGCCCTCGGTCTGGACGGTGGCCAGGTTCCGGTTGATGACAGTGCCGCAGTCCACGGCCGCCGCGTAATCCACCACTTCCACCTTGCCGGTTTCCGGGTCCAGGTCGATTTCCGCCATGCCCACCATAAAGGGGGGCGGCGATACCGGGGAGGAATGGGACTCGCTGGCGGAAATGCAGCGGTTGTGGCCGTCAAAGCTGGCGTAGCCGATTTGGGAGAGGGTCACTTCCTGGTCCGTCCCCGGCTGGAACACCCGTTTGCCGTCAAATTCCGCGGCTGCCGGGTCAATGCCCAGCAGTTTGGCGCCGGTTTCCAGGATTTTCTGCCGGAGCTTCTCACAGGTTTTCACCACGGCCATGCCGGTGACATAGGTGGTGGAGGAGGCGTAGGAACCGGTGTCATAGGGAGACTGGTCGGTGTCCACCCCCCGGACGGCAATCCGCTCAATGTCGCAGTCCAGGCAGTCGGCGGCCATTTGGGCCAAAATGGTGTCGCAGCCCGTTCCCATATCGGTGCAGCCCACCAGCAGGGTGTAAAAGCCGCCGTCGTTTAAACGGATTTCCACGCTGGCAATGTCCACTCCGGAAATGCCGCTGCCCTGCATGGCCATAGCCACGCCCACGCTGCGGATGTGGCCGTTTTCCAGGATTTTGGCCGGGAATTTTTCCTCCCAGCCCATCATTTCCTTGGCTTTGGCCATGCATTTGTCCAGGGTGCAGCTCTGGCAGGTTTCGCTATAATAGGTGCGCATGACCTGGCCTTCCAGCACCATGTTTTTCTCCCGGATGGCGCAGGGGTCCATTCCCAGCTCCGCCGCCATTTCGCTGACGGCGGATTCCACGGCGAAGATGCCCTGGGTGGCCCCGTAGCCCCGGTATGCCCCGCCGCCCATAGTGTTGGTGTACACCACGTCGCAGGAGAACCGGGCCGCCTCAATGCCCCCGTAAAGGGACAGGGATTTATGGCCCACTAAGCCGATGGTGGTGGGTCCGTGCTCCCCGTAGGCCCCGGCGTTGGACAGTGCGTACAGGTCGATGGCCTTGATGACGCCGTCTTTGGTTGCGCCGATGCGGACGGTCATCTGCATCTGGTGCCGGGGGGAACCGTTAGTCATGGATTCCTCCCGGGTGTAGACAATGGCCGCCGGACGGCCGGTTTTTAAGGTGACAAAAGCGGGATACACCTCGCTGACGGCGCTCTGTTTGGCCCCGAAACCGCCGCCGATGCGGGGTTTTACCACCCGGATCTGGGATTTGGGGATTTCCAGGGCATTGGAAAGAATCCGCCGCACATGGAAGGGAACCTGGGTGGAGCTGATAACGCTTAAGCGCCCGTATTCGTCCAAATAGGAGTAGGTGCGGAAGGTTTCCATCATGGCCTGGTTGTTGGCCTTGGTCCGATAGGTGCGGGTGAGCACCACGTCGCACCGGCTGAGGGCTTCCTCCACATTGCCTACCTCAAACACATCGGTACTGCAAAGGTTCCGGCGGTTGTCCGCCCCGATGGGGCAGAGGGCCTTGAAATCCTCCTCCGGGTGCACCAGGATGGGGTTGTCCTTGGCTTTGGTAAAGTCCAGCAAAGGCTCCCGGACGTCGTATTTTACCTTGATGAGGTTCATGGCTTTCAAGGCGGCGGCTTCCGTTTCGGCGGCAATAATGGCCACCGGGTCCCCGGCGCAACGCAGATGCCTGTCCAGAATCAGCCGGTCGTAGGGGCTTGGCTCCGGGTAAGTCTGGCCTGCCGTGGTGAACCGGGATTTGGGCACGTCCTCATAGGTGAAAACGGCAACTACCCCCGGCGCTTTCAGGGCCGCCGCGGTGTTGATCTCCTCAATAAAAGCGTTGGCGTGAGGGCTGCGCAGCAGCTTCACCACCAGGGTATTCTGGGGAATCAGGTCGCCGGTGTAGACCGGCTTGCCGGTGACAAGGCTCATAGCGTCCTTTTTCCGGACGCGGCTGTTGACATAGCTCATTTGCTCCCCTCCTGTTTCCACGCCAGATATTTTTTGATTGCACGCAGCTGGCTCTGGTAGCCGGTGCAGCGGCACAGGTTGCCGGCCAGGTATTCCTGGATTTCCTGTTCCGTGGGATTTTCCAGTTCCTTTGCCATGGCCAGGACGTTCATAATGAAGCCGGGGCTGCAAAAGCCGCACTGCTCGCCGCCTTCATCGGCCAAAAAGCCGCCGAATTCCTCCGCCTCTTTTTGCAGGCCTTCCAGGGTTGTGACGGACTTCCCGTCGGCCCGGACCGCCAGGACGCTGCACGATAAGACCGGCTTTCCGTCCAGGTGGACGGTGCAAAGGCCGCAGTTTGCGGTTTCACATCCCCGTTTGACCGAATAGCAGCCATGGGCACGGAGAAAATCCAGCAAAACCAAATCCGGGGTCACATCCTCGGTATATTTTCTTCCGTTAATACTTACTGTAATTTGCATTATTCCACCTCCCGCAGACGGTTGACCGCCCGTTTGGCCAAAATACCGGCCAAATGGCGGCGGTATTCAGCGCTGGCCCGCATATTGCTGCCAAAAGGCAGGGACCGGGCCTTTTCCGCAACGGTTTCCATAGGGTCGGAAAGGGCAAGCCCCTCCACCGTCAGAGCCCGCATGGGCCGCCCGCCGATGACCAGCCGCAGGTCGCCCTTTAGAGTGGACGCGGCGCAGGTTAGGACGGGGATGTCCGTTTCGGTGTTGCGGAAACTTTCGTAAACCGCTTTCCGGCCGGTTTTACGGACAATGACCCGGGCCAGAATGTCCCGGTCATAGGGCATGGCGGCATACTGGGCCAGGGGCATGACCCCGGCCCCAGCCAGCTCCACGTCGCAGTCCAGAGCCAACAGCCAGGTGAGGACGTCGGAAAACCCGAACCGGGAATAAAGGCTGCCCCCTAAGGTGGCGCAGTTTCGGAACTGCACCCCCACAATGTGCCGCGTCATGTCGGCAAAACCGGTGCCGAAGGCTTCTTTCAGGCGTTCGTCCGTTTCCAGCTGGCGCAAGGTGACCATAGCCCCCAAAACAAAGGAATCCTCGGTTTCTTCGATGGCGTCCAGCCCTAAGCCGGACAGGTCGATTAAAGCGCCGATGCGGCGTTTGCCCATCTTCATCCAGCATCCGCCGCCCAAAACGGCGCTGCTTTTCTTCTGGTTCAGGGCGTAGGCTTCCTCCAGGGAAGAAGCCTTCACATATTGCTGTGCCGTAAACAAGTTACAGCCTCCTTTCGTGTTTCCAGTAAAAATATCCGTCGGATGACAGGGTGAAATTTTCCCCGTAAAGAGGCTTCAGAGCTTGCAGGAGCCTTTGGCCAAAATCCGGCGAAGCGGGGATATAGGCAGTTTTTCCATCTCGCAGAACGAAGGCCCCATCCCCGTAGCTTAAGGCCAGATTAGGGTCGTGGACGCTTAACAGGGCAGCTTTTTGTTCCCGGTACACTAAATTTTGCAGGATTTGCAGGAAATCCTGCTGGCGTTTTACATCAAGGCTTGCAGTCGGCTCGTCCAGCAGAAGGAGGGGGGCGTTCTGCACTAAGGCCTGGGCCAGGGCCGCCAGCTGGCGTTCGCCGCCGCTTAGCCGGTCCATCTGGCGGCCGGCCAGATGGAGGATGCCCAAGGCTTCCAAGACGGACCGGGCCTGCCTGCGGTGGGCCTCACCGGGGACTTCCCCCCATTTTAAACGGGACGCCGCCCCCAGTGTGGCGAATTCCTCCGCCGTCATATCCGTGGGCTGGATGTTTTGGGGGAGATAGCTCATCTGCCGCGCCCGTTCCCGGGGGGAAAGGCGGGAGAGGGATTCGCCGTTCCAGGCAATCTCCCCGGAATCTAATGGAATCAGGCCGCAGACGGCCCGGATCAGGGTGGATTTTCCCGCCCCGTTTGGCCCCAAGAGAAAAAACAGCCCAGTTTCCGGCAGGGTAAATGCAACGTTTTTCAAAATTTCCCGCCGGTTCAGCGAAATGGAGAGGTTTTGGACTAGCAAACTCATGATTCTCCGCCGCCTTTCCGCCGGGCTGCCCGGACAAGCAGCCCGCACAAAAATACCGCTCCAAAGAGGGAGGTGAAGATGCTCACAGGGATTTCCACAGTGGACAAGGCCCGGGCGCAGAGGTCGGCGGCCATGAGCAGAATCCCGCCGGTAAAAAAGCAGGCGCCCATGTTCTTTGCCATATCCCTGCCGCCCAAAAGCCGCAGGATGTGGGGGGCCAGCAGCCCGATCCAGCTGACCACTCCCGCCGCCGAAACCACCGCCGCCACCAAAACTGTGGCGCAGATGACCGCCAGGAGCCGAACCCGGGAGGGCTGAATCCCTAAGCTTTGGGCCTGGTCGTCCCCCAAGGACAGGAGCTTTACCCGGAACCGCCCGCCGTACAATAACAGATGGGCGGGAATCACAAGGAGGGCTACGACGCTTACTTCATCCCAACCGCTGATGTTCTGGAAGCTGCCCATGAGCCAGTATTCAATGGAAGCCAGCTGTTTTTCCGGGTCCGCCAGGAATTTTAAGAGCATGAGAACCGCCGAGGAAATGCTGCCCACTACAATGCCCGCCAAGACCATGCCCAACACCCGGTTATGGCGCACAAAGGAGGACAGAAACAGGGCGAAGGCCACTGTCAGGATGCCGCAGGCAAAGGAGCACAGGGGAAGCGTCCATCCCGGCAGGAACAGGAGGGCCAGCACTGCCCCCACGGAACAGCCGCTGGCAACCCCCAGCACATCCGGGGAAACCAAAGGGTTCGAGAAAACCGTCTGGAACACCATACCCGAAACGGCCAAGGCCCCGCCGCTTACAGCAGTCAGCATCACCCGGGGCAGGCGGATGTCCCAAAACACCCCCGCCGCCGTTTGAGAAGGGGGATTTCCTAATAAAATGCCGCCCATATCCGCCAAAGACAAGGAATACCGCCCAAGGCATGCCGAAAGGACGAGCATCCCCGCCCACAGGGCCAATGTGCCCCAAAAGCGTTTGTTCAATGCCCGTCCCTCCTTTCGTTTGGCTTACTCAGCCGTGTATTCTATGCCGAAGTAGGTTTCATAAAATTCCGATGCGGCGGTTTCCGCTTCCTCCGCCGTCACCACATCCGGATGCAGCTGGTTGGCAAGCCACAAAATGCCCAGCACGCTGGAGGCGGTGGGGTAATCCCAGGCCTCGATTTCGCCGGGGAAAATTACTACACTGTTGTCCGCGTCCTGGACGGCGGAAAGGCTTGCAAAGCGTTCATCCGCCAGAAATTCGTCCCGGGTGTAGTCGCTGTAGGACACTAAGAAAATCTTGTCCGGGTCCCAGCTTACCAGCTCCTCCGCGGTAATGTCCGCCCACTGGGCGCTGTCCATGGACGCCGCGGCATTGACGCCGCCGGCCATTTCGATTAAATCGTTCTGGTACATGCCGGAACCGGCGGTGCGGAGCATATCGCTGCCGGCAATATAAACGGTGGGTTTGTCCTCCAAATTGGCGGTACGGGCGGAAACATCCTCCATGACCTCGTTATAATAGGAAACAAGCTGCCCGGCCTTTTCCGCACAGCCAGTGGCCAGGCCCAGCATTTCCACGGTTTCCAAGAAGGTGGGCATAGTTTCCGGGTCAATGACGGCCACGGGGATATTCAGCGCCTCAAACTGCTCCACGGAGTCCTTTAATTTCAAGGGGAGGACCACCAGGTCCGGCTCCAAAGCAGCGGTTTCCTCCACGTTGACCCCTTTGCCGGAGCCTACGGCGGGAAGTTCCAGCAGCTCCGGGAAGGCTTCGGCGTAAAGGGGGCGGGTTTCGGCCTTCATTTCAATTCCCACCAGCTTGTCCTCCGCGCCGATAGCGGCCAGAAGGGAGGTGGACAGGTAATACACGGAAACCACCTTTTCCGCCGGCTTTTCTAAGGTCACAGTCCGGCCGGCGTGGTCGGTGAAGGAGATGGGGGCGGCTTCCTCCGCTTTGCTTTCTTCGGAGGGTTCCGCAGAGGCTTCGCTGGATACGGCAGAGCTTTCCGCCGGGGAAGAGGTTTCCGTTTGGGCGCACCCGGTTAAGGCCGAAAGGGCCAGCAGGGAGGCTAAGGTCAGGGAGAGGAATTTGTTCAGTTTCATACGATCATCCTTTCTTTTATTGTAGCAAAAATACTTTTTCTTGTCGATAGGGAGAGGCAGTATCCGGATGGAAAAAGGGCCGCCTGTAACGCACCGGCATTACAGACAGCCCCGGAAATCCTGTCGAAATCATTCTTTGTCTTTGGGAAGGATTAAATTCAAACCCGTCGCGATGACGAAGGTCATGATGATGCCGTTCTGGGCGAAAATCTGGCCAACCCAGGCGGGCAGCTGGTCCAGAGCGCTGGGAACCATGCCAAGGCCTACGCCAAGGCCCAGAGCTAAGGCCACAATCATGCCGTTGCGGCCGTTTAATTTTTCCCGCTGCAAGGACTGCATGCCGCTGACCAGAATCATGGCGAACATGATGACGGCGGCGCCCCCCAGAACCGACTGGGGCATGGCGGAGAAGATAGCCGACAATTTGGGAATAAAGCCGCAGAGGATTAAGAACACGGCGCCGGTCATGATGCAGAACCGGTTCACCACCTTGGTGACGGTGACCAGGCCCACGTTCTGGCTGAAGGAGGTGTTGGGCAGGACGCCGAACAAAGCGGCCAGGAGGCTGCCTGCGCCGTCGGCGATAACGCCGCCGGAAAGCTCCTCATTAGTGGGTTCCCGGTCTAAGCCGCCGTTGGTGATGCCGGAAATGTCGCCTACCGTTTCCACGGCGGTGGCCACGAACATAATGGCCATGGCAATCATGGCCTGCCAGTGGAACTCCATCCGCATATCCAAAAGGAAGATGGGCTTGGGCAGGCTGAACCAGGCGGCGTCCGCAATGGGCTGGAAGTCCACCATGTCCAAAGCGATGGCAGCCAGGTAGCCCACGATAATGCCGATTAAAATGGCGGAAACGCTTAAGAAGCCTTTGGTAAACTGCTTCAAAATCACAATGACCACCACCACAATGAGGCCCACCAGCAGGTGTTTCCAGTGGCCGAAATCCGGCGCGCCGGAACCGCCGGCGAAATAGTTGATGCCAACCGGCAGCAGGGACAGGCCGATGGACATGATGACCAGGCTGGTGACAACGGGGGGGAACAGCTTTTTCAGGGGTTTAATGAAAAAGCCCAGGATGATTTCCAGAATAGCGCCGGTTAAGGACGCGCCGATAATGGCGCCGTAACCAAAATTGCTGCCGATGGATTTGCAGGTGCCGATAAAGCCGGAGCTGGTGCCCATGACCACCGGCAGGCGGCAGCCCACCTTCCAGATGGGGTACAGCTGGATTAAGGTAACCACGCCGGCGATGAACATGGAATTCTGGATGAGGGAGGTTTTAATCCCAACATCCATGTTCAGCATCCCGCAGATAATCAGCAGAGGGGATACGTTTCCCAAAAACATGGCCATAACATGCTGAATGCCCAACGGGATAGCCCGGGAAAGGGGAACCCGCCCGTCCAGGCGGTAAACATTTTGTACTGACATAGAAAACTCCTTACCGTTTTTTTCGCGCTGCCAGCAGGGCTTTTTGTTCCCGCAGCCTGGGAGGATGACAAAACAAAACGCCTGCCCCGGGGTAACTCGTGGATGGCGTTTGGCTTCCTTGGCGCGTAGTCTTCCGGATTTGGCCGGAAGGTAGAAACGATCAGCCCATTTTGCTGAAAATATACGCTCTGTTTATCTTTAGTTTACCATATTTCGGCACGGTTCGCCAGCCTTTTTTAAAAAATCCATGAAACCGACAAAATCTGTTCAAATCTTTCCAAAAAGGACGTGCACAACATAGGAAAACCTTTTTCAACGGTTGTCAGTCCATAAGAAAAATGTTATAATGAAAAATAATTTTAATGGAAACATTGCCTTTTGCGGAGATATAATTTAAGAAAAGGAGTCGGCGGATTATGGAACTGTTGAAACAGCGGATTTTACAGGATGGAAAGGTGAAAGAGGGCGGCGTTTTGAAGGTGGACAGCTTTTTAAATCACCGGATGGACATTTCCCTTTTGCAGGAAATCGGCAGGGAATTCCGGCGGCGGTTCCCCCAGCCGGAGATTAACAAAATCCTGACCATCGAAGCTTCCGGCATCGGCATCGCCGCCATTACGGCCCAGTATTTTAATAACGCCGACGTGGTGTTCGCCAAGAAAACCAAGTCCAAAAACCTGGACGGGGAGCTTTACACGGTGCCGGTGCGCTCCTACACCCGGGGCGAGCTTTTTGAGGTGCAGGTGGCCAAGCGTTATTTAGACGAAAACGACTGCGTTCTGGTTATCGACGACTTTTTGGCCCACGGCCAGGCTTTAAAAGGACTGATGGAAATTGTCCGCCAGTCCGGCGCAAAATTGGCGGGCTGCGGCATTGTCATTGAAAAGGGCTTCCAAAACGGCGGGGAGCATCTGCGGCAGCAGGGCGTGAACCTCCAGTCCCTGGCCATTGTGGATTCCATTGAGAATGGGATTATTACCTTCCGGAAAGATTGAGATTTCCCGGACGCAATTTGTTCAAAAAGCGGAAATATCCGTCCTTTAAGGGAATACACTTGACTTTGGGCGGAAAATATGGTAGAGTATTTTCCAGAACAATTGAATCAGGACAAATGATGTTTGTAGGAAAAAGCGGAAGCTTGCCGAAGGAGTAACACTCTCAGGCGCCCGGAGACGGGTGAGGACTATAAACGGATGCGGCTCTGGAGAACCCCGTTTTGTCGGGTGCCGAAGGTGCAAGGCGGTAAAACCGCTAATCTCTCAGGCAAAAGGACGGAGCAGAAAAGACGGAAACTGCCGGCGTTATGCCGGTTTTGCCGCTGTTTTTCAGAGCCGGATAAGCCTTTCTTTGGGTTATCCGGCTTTTTCATTGCCCGGCCCCTGATTTGGAAACCAAAACAGGAAAGGGAATTGAAGCGTGCAGCAGTTTACGGAAATTATCAAAGTAATCAGCGACTTTTTCTGGAACAATATCCTCTTGTTCCTCCTTTGCGGAGCCGGCGTTTATTTCACCATCCGGCTGAAATTTGTCCAGGTGCGGAAATTCGGGGCCGGATTTAAGCGGGTATTCGGCGGGTTCAGCCTCCGGGGCAAAAAGGCCGACCACCGGGGCATGAGCTCCTTCCAGGCACTGACTACCGCTATTGCCGCCCAGGTGGGCACCGGGAACATTACCGGCTGCGCCACGGCCTTGGCTTCCGGCGGGCCGGGAGCCATTTTCTGGATGTGGGTCAGCGCCTTTTTCGGCATGGCCACCATTTACAGCGAGGCGGTGCTGGCTCAGAAATTCCGGAAGGTGAAGGACGGCCAGGTTACCGGCGGTCCCATCTACTACATCCGGGCGGCTTTCCGGGGGAAATTCGGCAAAATCTTAGCGGGGTTCTTCTCCATTGCCATTATCCTGGCTTTGGACTTTATGGGCAACATGGTCCAGTCCAACTCCATCGGCTCCGCTTTCCAGAACGCCTTTGACATCCCGCCTTTGGCGGTGGGGGTATTTGTGGCGGCAGTGGCCGGCTTTATTTTCCTGGGGGGCGTCAAGCGGCTGGCCTCCGTTACGGAAAAGCTGGTGCCCGTTATGGCGGCCTTTTACATCGTCGGCTGTTTGGTCATTTTAGTTATTAACCACGACATGGTGCTCGCCGCTTTCCAGCAGATTTTCGTGCTGGCCTTTAAGCCCCAGGCCATTGCTGGCGGCGTGGCCGGCGTCACAGTCAAGGAGGCCATGCGCTACGGCGTGGCCAGAGGCCTTTTCTCCAACGAGGCCGGTATGGGCAGCACGCCCCATGCCCACGCTCTGGCCAAGGTGAAAAAACCGGAGGAGCAGGGGGAAATCGCCATGATCGGCGTCTTTATCGACACCTTTGTGGTGCTGACCCTGACGGCACTGGTGATCCTCACTTCCGGCATGCTTTCTTCCGGCGAAACCGGCACCACCCTGGCGCAAATGGCCTTTAACGACGCTTTCGGTTCCTTCGGCAATGTCTTTGTAGCCATCTGCATGCTGTTTTTCGCCTTTTCCACCATTATCGGCTGGTACTTTTTCGGGGAGGTCAACGTCCGGGCCATGTTTGGCAAAAAGGCTGTCCCGGTGTACAGCGCTGTTGTCATTGCATTCGTGCTGGTGGGTTCGGCGCTGAAGGTGGATTTGGTGTGGAACCTGTCCGACCTGTTCAACGGCCTTATGGTTATCCCCAACCTCATCGCCCTGCTGGCCCTGTCCGGGCTGGTAGTGCGGATTTCCAAGGGCGTCAAGGGGAAAAAGGACGAGGAGCGGTTCCCGGACGACCCGGAAGTCCAGAAACTTATGGAAGAAGAATTGGAAAAATAAAAACGCAGGGACATCCAAGGCGGGTGTCCCTTAGCTTTATTTTTCAGAAGATTTTGTCGATTGCCTTGCGGACGCCGGAAAATTGTGCTACACTATTTTTATAAGAATATCAGAGAAACGGAGGAATCCCAGAAACCCCGGACAAGCGGGTTTTGGGAGACATTTGCCATGCCATTTTTTACGAAAACCCCCGGCGGCATCACCCATCTGGTGGTGGGGCTGGGAAACCCGGATAAAAAATACCTGCGGACCCGGCACAACGCCGGATTTATCGCCGTGGACGAAATCGCGGCCTCTTTGGGGGCTTCCATTGACAAGAAAAAATTCGACGCTTTGGTGGCGGACGTGACCCTTGGGGGAGAACGGGCGCTTTTGATGAAGCCCCAGACCTACATGAACCTCTCCGGCGTGGCGGTGGAAAAGGCCGCGTCCTTCTATAAAATCCCCCCGGAAAAGGTTATCGTCCTCTTTGACGACATCTCCCTGGACGTGGGGCGGGTGCGCATCCGCCGCAAGGGCAGCCATGGGGGGCACAACGGCATCCGCAGCATTGTGGACTATTTGCAGTCGGAGAATTTCCCCCGGGTGAAAATCGGGGTGGGGGAACGCCCCAACCCCAACTACGACCTGGCCGACTGGGTGCTGTCCGTCTTTACTGAGGAGGAAATGAAGGGCATCCGGGAGGTTTCCTCCCACTGCCGGGAGATTGTGGAGCTGATCCTCCAGGACAAAATCGACCAGGCTATGAACCGCTACAATTCTTAAGGGGGTTGTTTCTTTTGAAGATGTACGCCACGGTGGCAAGGAGGCTCACCCAGTTCGCCCAGCTGATGGAGGACCTGAAAACCGGCCGCACTCCGGCGCTGTGCGTGGGGCTTTCGGCCATCCACAAGGCCCATTTCATCGCGGCTGCGGCGGAGGAGCTGGGGAGGCCCATTCTGGTGGTGACCCAGGACGAGGTGGCGGCGGCAAGGCTTGCCGCGGACATCAACGCCATGCTGGAGGAAGAAGCCGCCGTTTTGTTCCCTTACCGGGAATTCGTTTACCGGCAGATGGAGGGGGTTTCCACCGAATACGAGCAGGTGCGGCTGGGGGTATTGTCCCGGATTGCGGCGGGGGAAGTGAAAATCGTCACCGCTTCCATCCACGGGGTCATGAGCCGGACCATCCCCAAAAAGGTTCTGCTGGAAAACACCTTTGCCATCAGCCCGGAACAGTCCATCCCTTTGGAGGAACTGGTTTCCCGGCTCTCAAAGTCCGGGTATATCCGCCGGGACCAGGTGGACGGGGTGAGCCAGTTTTCCGTCCGGGGCGGCATTTTGGACGTGTTCCCGCCCAAAGAAGCCAACCCGGTGCGCATTGAATACTGGGGCGACGACATTGATACCATGTCCTACTTCGAACTGGATTCCCAGCGGCGCACCGACCCGGTGGACAGCCTGTCCATTTCCCCGGCCAACGAGGTGGTATTCGGGGAAGGGGAACTTTCCACAAAGCTCACGGAGTTTTGTGGAAAACTCGGGGACAAAAAAGTCTTTGAGGCGGCCAAGGCGGCGCTGCAAAAGGATTTGGATAAGCTGAATTCCGGCATGGAGCTGGATTCCCAGGACAAATATTTCCCCTTGGCTTACGACACCTTCGACACAGTGGCGGATTATTTTGAGGACGCGCCGGTGTTTTTAAGCGAACGGTCGGAAATGCGGGAAAACGCCCGGGGGCTTTTCTGGCAGTACAGCGAGGATATGAAAATCCTGTTGGATGAGGGGCAGCTCTGCAAGGGCCTGGACAGCTATCTCTTAAGCCCGGAACAAGCGGAGGCCCGGCTTATGAAGCACCGGGTGGCCATGCTGGACACCTTTGCCCGGACGGGTTCCGGGGATGGGCTGAAAGACCTTATGAACATCAGCCCTTTGCAGTCCTCCGGCTGGAACGGGGATTTGAAGCTCCTGCACAGCGACTTGATGCCCCTGCTGGAAGAGGGCTACTGCTGCGCCGTATTGGCGGGGACGCCCAAGGCCGCGGCCAATCTGGCCTCCGACCTTTCCAAAATGGGGCTGCCGGCCTCTTACGTCAAGGATTTGAAAGCCATCCAGTACCGGAAGGTGCTGGTGCTGGCCGGGACATTGTCGGCGGGGTTCGAGTACCCTCAGATTAAATTCTCCCTGACCACCACCGGCAAGGCCGTCACTGTTGCCGCCGCCCCGCCCAAAAAGCGCAAGGGAGAGGAAATCAAGTCCCTTTCCGACTTAACCGTCGGGGATTATGTGGTGCATGTGTCCCACGGCATCGGGATTTTTGACGGCATCCACAAGCTGGATCTCCACGGCATTGTCAAAGACTACATTAAAATCAAATACGCCGGGGCGGACACCCTGTATGTGCCGGTTACCCAGCTGGATTTGGTCAGCAAATACATCGGCCCCCGGGAGGATTCCAAGATCAAACTGAACCGGCTGAACTCCGGGGAGTGGCAGAAAACCAGGGCCAGGGTCAAAAAGGCCGTGGACGAGATGGCCGACGAGCTGATTGCCCTTTACGCCCAGCGGATGAAGGTGAAGGGCTACGCCTTTTCCCCGGACACCGATTACCAGCGGGATTTTGAGGCCCATTTCGATTACCAGGAAACCGACGACCAGCTGCGGTGCATCGCCGAAATCAAGGCCGACATGGAAAAACCGGTCCCCATGGAGCGGCTGCTCTGCGGCGACGTGGGCTTCGGCAAGACCGAGGTGGCCCTGCGGGCGGCCTTTAAG
>ERZ1643249.1378-NODE-1378-length-24627-cov-11.969070_pt1 | contig 24627 bp, 26 predicted proteins | sample MGYA00579263_ERZ1643249 | MGnify/ENA primary metagenome ERZ1643249 (study PRJEB29033, sample SAMEA4952264) | chicken gut metagenome | biome: Broiler Chicken; feature: Gastrointestinal Tract; material: Caecum | place: Ireland | collected 2018 | study: Broiler...
TAGAAAAAACTTACCGTGAGGTAAGTTAGTCAAAATTTATTTTGACTTTTGTCCTAACACGTAATATAAATATAAAAACAGGTCTTTAACCCGTTTTTATGCACCCATTTGTTTTGCTACTTCATCAGCAAAGTTTTCTTCTTTTTTCTCTATTCCTTCACCAACTTCATATCTTACAAAACTAATGATTTTACTATTTTTACTTTCAACATATTTACTTACTTTCATTTTATTTTCTTTAATAAAATTTTGATCTAATAAACAAACTTCTTCATAGAATTTATTTAATCTTCCATTAACAATCATAGGAATTTTATTAGAATCCAATCCCTCATTTTCTGCAGTTTCAGTTAAAATTGCTCTTTCTTTTTCAACAATTTCTGAAGGAACTTCCTCTTTATTTAAATATGTTGGGTTCATTGCAGCTACTTGCATTGAAATTTCTTTAGCAAGTTCACTATCATTTCCCTCTAAAACAACTAGAGAAACAATTTTGCCATTCATATGAGAATATGGTCCAAATACTTGGTTGTTTTCTTTAGTTATTAACTCAAATCTTCTAAATGATAATTTTTCACCAATTTTGCTAACTTTTTCAACGATTAAGTCTTCTATAGTTTTTCCATTTACTTCTAATTTTAAAGCATCAGAAAGGTCTTTGGCATCACTATTTAATACAGTATCAGCAATTACATTAACTAATTCCTTAAATTCATCATTACTAGCAACAAAATCTGTCTCTGAATTAACTTCTACTACAACTGCTTTGTTATCCTTAACTTTAGCCATTGCTAAACCTTCAGCAGCAACTCTAGTTTGTTTCTTTGCAGCTTTTGAAATGCCTTGCTCTCTAAGCCAATTAACTGCTTCATCTATATTTCCATTAGTTGCTTCTAATGCTTTCTTACAATCAAGCATTCCAGCGCCAGTCATTTCTCTTAATTCTTTTACCATACCTGCACTAATCATTATATACCATCCTCTCACATTATTTTAAAACTTCTATTAATTCTTCTTTTTTCATTTTAGAATAACCTTTAATTTCTTTCTTTTTAGCAAGTTCACGTAATTCGTTTACTGTTAAAATTTCTAAGTCTAATTTAGGTTCTACTTTAGTTATTTCTTTTGGCTCTTCTTTTGCTTTTTCTTCTTTTTTATTTTTCTTTTCAAACTTTTGAGCTTTTTTAGTTTCATCTTCTGAAACATAATCAATAATAGTACCACCATTTGCTTCTACTATTGCATTTGTTAAAGCTCCTAATACTACTTTAATACTCCTTACAGCATCATCATTTCCTGGTATTACGTAATCAACCATATCAGGATCACAATTAGTATCGATTATTCCAAATACAGGAATACCTAATTTTCTTGCCTCTCTAATTGCATTATATTCTTTAGTTGAATCTACAATAATAATTGCTTGAGGTAATTTTGTCATTTCCCTTATACCATGTAGATTTTTATCTAATTTTGCATATTCTTTCTTCAAACCTACTACTTCTTTTTTAGGTAATTTTTCAAAAGTACCATCTGCTTCCATCTTTTCAATTTGTTCTAGACGATTAATCCTTTTTCTAATTGTTTTAAAATTAGTTAAAGTACCACCAAGCCAACGTTCTACTACGTAATACATTGATGCTCTTTCTGCTTCTTCCTTACATACTTCACCTGCTTGTTTCTTAGTACCTACATAAAGAACTTTTCCACCTTCACTAGCTATTTTGTTTAAAGCGTTATATGCTTCTTCCATTTTTTCTACTGTTTTTTGTAAATCAATAATATATATATCATCACGAGAGTTGTAGATATACTCTTTCATTTTAGGATTCCATCTTTTAGTTTGATGACCAAAATGAACCCCAGCTTCTAATAAATTATTCATTGACACTATTGCCATTTTTTTCTTCCTCCTTCGTTTATCCTCCGAATACATCTTCTTTAAACATCACCTTTTTAGGCACTAGATATTTAAATCCATATTCGTGTGTTTTTAGAAAAGCCATACTTATATTATCATAAAAAGTTAAGTAAAACAACAAAATTAATATTTTTATCTAAAAAAAGTAAAAAAAATCTATAAATGTAGCCTATTTGTTTACATACATTAAATAAAAGTTATGGTATTCTTATATCAGGAGGAATAAAAAAAACACTATGGAAGTGCTATTTAGATGGATAAACATATTCTAATACATCATTAACTTTGCAATTTAAAACATAACATAATTTTGCTACCACATCCAAATCAACTTTAGTAAGTGGAGCATTGTTATAATATGCTTTTACAGTATTGTATTTTAAATTAGCTAGTTTACTCATTTGATATATAGATATCTTGTATTTATCCATTATTAGTTTAATATTTATATTTATTTTTCCGTAGTCCCTTAACTCCGTTATTCCTCTTAATTCACTCATAGTACCTCCCATAGTATATTTTATCACGAAAAATTTATTTAAAATATTACTTCACAAGGGTATCATTGTGATAGAAGAGAATCGTTTTTTATTGGTTCATAACTAGTTATATCTTCTTGAACACTGATAAATAATTTTAAAGACACTTTAGAAGGATACATATTTTTTTCTAATATAGTTATTTTATTTATATTTAATATATTACTATTACTAAGTAATTTTTTTTTTGCCTTTTCAATTGCCATATCAATAGCTTCTTCAACAGAATAAATTTCATCTATTACATTTAATTCATATTGCTTATCAAACGTTAAATTAATTGGTAATAAATTATGACTTAAAATCGTCTTTGATTCAACATCATATGTTTTAAACGTTTTATTTCCAAAGAAATAATATTTTTTATTAAAAATATTTAAAGTTAAAACATCTTCTACTTTCCCTGTTAAAGTTTCCTCTTTATAAACTAATGGATAATCTACCCTAACATTATACCAAACCTCTCCACAGACCTTTCCACTTGCGCCACTTATAATAACACTACCATCAGGTTTTGTTATACTTCCAGATATGATAACATCACCAGCGCTCACATAATCATTTATTTTTTTTACTTTTTCTCCCTTATTTGCTATAATACTTGTAATTATAGCATTTTTTTTAGAAACTATATTATTATTAGAATCAGTATTAGTGTCATTTTTTATTTTTCGCTCTTCAACTCTTACTATATAATAACTACCATTTTCCGTTATTTCTATCCACTCTAATCTATCTTTATTATTTTCTAATATTTTATCTTCTATTTTTTCAATTTCATTATAACTTTTTTTTATTATATATTTATGAATGCCATAATTTTTTAATTCATTAGTAATTAAGGTTCTAATATCTTTATTAGAATGTATTACTTCTATATCAAATACTATCATTGACAAAAAATATATTACTCCTATTCCAAAAAATATAGAAATTAAAATATATCTATTTTTCTTAAAAAAATCTTTGATTTTTAATTTACCATATCGATTAATAATTTTTATTTCATATATTGACTTAATTTTTTTTATTTTAGCATAATCTTTATAATATATTTTTATATAAGCTTCTTTATAATTAATTATTCTAACGTCAATCAATTCTATTTTATTTTTTATTAATTTCTTTAAATAATTATTTATATTTTTACCTTCTATTTTAACTTCGATGATACTATGAAAAACATTATTAATATTAGATTGAATAAAATTGTCCCATTATTTTCTTTATAAGTATCATAGTATCACCTAGTATATTTTATTTTAAATGAAAAGAAATATGTTATTTTAATTTTATTTCGTACACTTCTCCAGTTATTAATAGTTCACAATCTACCATTTTATTTACAACCAAATTATTACCAATAATTTCTGTTATACCACTATTATGTCTAATTTTTACACTACTGCTACTAAAATCAATTATTTCTATATAGTTATCTATATTTATATAATCTTTAAAATAAGTAATTTTATAATTTTTATCTGTCAAATAACGATCTAATTTGTTTTTTATTTTCATTTAGTCACCTAATATAATATAGAGTTTTATTAATATAAATATGCAAAAAGAAGATTATTTTTTTCTAATCTTCTTTTTTACACCATTAAATTTTTTATGACTATTATATCGAATACTAGCTTTCCTATAAGTATATTCTTTAGTATTTTCTATCTTTTTATTTTTTAAATTAGATGATAATTCTTTTAATTTTATATATTTATTGTATTCGTTAGATATTTGTCTATATTCATTTAAAGTATCACTACCAACATATAACATAAGAGCACCAACCGGACTAAATATTATACCTGTATATATTAAATTTATGTTATCTATAATGGAACCAATACAAGGAATAATTAAAAAGATTAACCCAGTTATCATCATTAAGCTACATATTCCTCTTCTAGTATTTTTAACCTCATCATACTTATCAGATATAATATTATAATTAGCAATATTATTATTTAAGTAATCATCTATAGTACATAAATATTCTTTTTGAACCGTTTCATAATTCTCTTTAGTATAAACTTCCTTAATTGTATTAGTTTTTTTTGAATTTATATAATAAGTTGTAAAAATAATGTTATCCTTCACAAAAAAATTTTTTATTTGTCCATCTCTATAATATGGTATTTCTAAAATTTCCTTACCCATCTTAAACCTCATTATTTATTTTTTTTACTCTAATCTTAGGCTTATTTCTAGATACATTTCTATATTTTATGTCATATAATACATTATTAGTTTTAGTACTCTTTTTTATAAATTTATAATTATAGGTATATTGTTTTTCTAACTCTTTATAATTTAAAAATTCTCTATATTGTTTATCTATCTTTGTAAACTTTAATAATCCTTTTATTGATAAAAAGCAAGCATCACTTACTCCAATTAAAGAACAAATTGCTGAAAAACCCATTACCAACAAATTACCACTTAACATAAATACAATTAATGGTGATATTAAAAATATAAAATCAGTGGCTAGTGCTAGCTTGTACATACAAATTTTTAATTTTAAATTTTTAAATTCTGAATTTTTATAATAAAAAGGCATCATAATTTCTTTATTTTTTACCAAATACTTATTTAAAGTATCATAATATTCTTCTAAAATCTTAGAATAACCATTTAAATTATACTTATAAATATCTTTTTTTATATCTTTTTTATTTTGATATCGATATACATAAAATGTACCATTTTCTAGACCTAAGCTTTTAATTTGTCCATCTTCCATATAAGGAATAGACTTAACTAAATCATTTTCTAACTTTTTTCTCATAATATTCCTTCTTTTTAGTAATAAACAAATACTAACACACAATATAATATAAGTCAATTAATAAAATTAATTATTTTTTATTAAAAGATAAATGTGCTTTTAATTTTATATATTCTACTTCTTCAATTAAATCGTTAAACATTTCTTCTACAAGTATATGATCTGGCATAAATTCCCTTCTTTCTTTTTACCATTTATATATTATCATTTTATTTTACACATTTCATTATATTCGACAAAACTAGTGTTTTTTTTCACAATAATGTAGAAAATTAGATATTTTTATAGTATAATTAAGTAGGTGATATCATATGAATTATTTCTATAATTCCTCAAAATCTACTTACGCTAATAGAGGAATGATTCTAGAAAGTGATATTAATATAACAAATGAATATTATAAAAATGAAAACATAGCTTTAATAAATAAGAAACCAACTCCAATTAAAGTGGTTAAGACTACTTATGACCGCACTAAAATAATTGAAGCGTTTTTTGAAAAGCCATCAACATTAGATTATAGTGGAATATATAAAGAAAAATATATTGAATTTGATGCTAAAGAAACAAATTCAAAGACTAGTTTTTCATTAAACAATATTCATAAACATCAATTAGAATACATAAGAAGATTAATATTATTAAAAGGAATAACCTTTTTAATAATAAGATTTATATCATTAAATAAAACATATATACTAATGGGGAAAGATTTAATTTCTTTTATAGATAATAATACTAGGAAATCAATTCCTATTAGTTATTTTACTGAAAAAGGATACGAAATAAAATTAAAATATAGTCCAAGATTAGATTATCTAGAAATAATAGATAAATTATTAAATGAAAAAGAAATATGAATACGATAAAATAATTATTATTATATTATCAATAATAATAAGTTATTTATTTATGAACTATTTTGGACTAATGGGAATTTTTATTTTCCCAATATTAATATTTTTAGTATATGTTTATTATAATTATGATATAATATTTATAAATTTTAAAAGAAAGAGAAAAAGTGGTGTTATGGAAAAGAAAAAGAAAAAAAATGTAAAAAAAGAAAATTCTAACATTAATGAAAAAAGAAATGACGACACAATAATAAAAGATGAAATTATCGAAGAAATTAATAGTAAAAAAGAAAGTACAGATGATAGTAGTAATATGAAGAAAAAAAAGGTTATAAAAAAAGGTAATAAAAAAATTATAAAAAAGAAATTACCCAAGAAAAAAGAAGATACTAAAGAAAAAAGAAAGTTATGGAAAGTTATCTTAACTGGAATTATAACTTTATGTATTATTGGAATCGTATTAGTAGCATTGTTCTTACTTTATATTGTAATTACAACTAAAGAATTTGATCCAACTGCTCTATCTAATAGAGAACAAACTGTTGTATACGATAAAGACGGAAACATTATCGATACATTAGGTGAAGAAAAAAGAGAAAATGTCACTTACGAAGAATTACCTGAAGTTTTTGTTGATGCTTTAATTGCAACTGAAGACTCTAGATTCTTTCAACATAATGGTGTAGACTTACCTAGATTTTTAAAAGCATCATTTGGACAATTGTTAGGAAATAGTGATGCTGGTGGAGCTTCTACATTAACGATGCAAATAGCTAAAAACAATTTAACATCTACTGAAGCAAGTGGTATAGAAGGAATTATTCGTAAATTCCAAGATATATATTTATCAGTATTTTACATTGAGAAGCAATATACAAAAGAACAAATAATTGAATTTTATGTTAATGACAACTGCTTAGGGGGTAGAATATACGGTGTAAAAGAAGCATCAGAATATTATTTTGGTAAGTCAATTAGTGAACTTAGCCTTCCTGAAGCATCACTCCTAGCAGGACTATTCCAAGCACCAAATGGATTAAATCCTTATACTAATCCTGAAGGAGCTGCCAATAGAAGAAGTACTGTTTTATCGCTTATGGTAAGACACGGATATATTACAGAAGAAGAAAAAGAATTAGCGGAAGCTGTAAGTATTGAAAGTATGCTTGCTAAACAAGGCGCCGAAAGTGATTATGCTGGATATATTGATACTGTTGTCGCAGAAGTTGAAGACAAAACTGGAAATAATCCATATAAAGTATCTATGAAAATATATACAAATATGGATAGAAGTATTCAAGATGGAATTAATGATGTATTAAGTGGTAAAGCACATAATTGGGATGATGAAGAAGTTCAAGCTGGAATTAGTGTCGTAGACGTTAATACAGGAGCAATTGTTGCAATTGGTGCAGGACATAATCGTGATGCTGGTGATTGGAATTATGCAACTCAAGCTAAAAGACATATAGGATCTACAGCTAAACCATTATTTGATTATGGACCAGGATTTGAATATAATAACTTCTCTACTTATACCCTATTTAATGATGAACCATGGCAATATAGTGATGGACCTGAAGTTGGAAACTGGGATGGAACTTATCAAGGATTAATTACTTTAAGAAGAGCCCTTAGTGTTTCAAGAAATGTTCCAGCATTAAAAGCTTTCCAACAAGTAAATAAAAAAAATATTATAGAATTTGTAACAAGTTTAGGAATTGAAGCAGAAATTGAAGGAAATTCATTACACGAAGCTCATGCTTTAGGAGCCTTTGAACCGGGAGCTACAACATTAGAAATGGCATCAGCATTTGCAGCTTTTGCTAATGGTGGTTATTATATTGAGCCTTCTACTGTTGTTAAAATCGAATATAGAGATACTGGAGAAGAAGTTGAATTTAATAGTGATAAAGAAAGAGTAATGTCCGATTCTACCGCATATTTAATGAATAATGTTTTACAATACGCTGTTGAATATGGATTTAACGGTGGTGCTAGAGTATATGGATCTACTGTTGCTGCTAAAACAGGTACATCTAACTTAGATGATGAAACAATTGAAAGATTAGGATTACCATATGGTGCAGTTAATGATTTATGGACAGTAGCCTATACACCAGAATATTCAATATCACTGTGGTATGGATATGAAAAAGTAACTTCAGAACATTATTTGTCCGGAGCTAGTGCCCCTAAAGATGCATTAATGCAATCAGTTATGAAATATATACCAAAAACTACTAAACAATTTACAAAACCAGAATCTGTAGTATCTTCTCAAGTTGAAATGGGAACATGGCCTGCTCAACTTCCAAGTGAATATACTCCTTCAGATTTAATATTAACTGAATACTTTAAAAAAGGAACACAACCTACAGAAACATCAGAAAGATTTAGTAAATTAAACAATATAACTAATTTAGATACAAAAACTAATGGAAGAAGTATTACATTAAGTTGGGATTATAAAGTACCTGAAGTTGTAACTGAAGAATATTTAAAGTCATACTTTAGTCAATCAGTATTTGGTAACGGAACTAATAAGTTTGTTCAAGAAAGACTATCTTATAACGAAAACACTTTAGGAGGATTAGGATTTGGGATTTATCTTGTAGATGAAAACGATGAGGAAACATTACTTGCATTTACAAAAGATACCGAAATTACAGTTAATATACCAAATTCTTATACATCTAGAAATGCTACATTAATTGTCAAGACAGAATATGGATCATTCAAAAGTAATAGCAGTACTGGAGTAAGTACTGAAGTAAGCATATCTGGTTCTTCTGTTAATAATGATTTAGATCTCGATATAGGTTCCTCAATTGAAACAATAAATCAAGGTGGATTTAAAAAAGAAGAAATAATTGTTACTTATGGAAGTGCTAATGTAACTAATAGTACCAAGATAACTTACCAATTATTTAAAAATAGTGCTAGTGGTCAATTAATTAATACATATACTAACTATGATGCATTAGTTAATAATGTAAATAGTTTATCACCAGGAATATATGTAATAAGTTATACTGCTGAATTCAATAATCAAAGAGTAAATAAAAAGAAAACAATAAATATTAAATAAAGAACTAGAAAAATCTAGTTCTTTTTACATATATCTTTTAATTTGCAATTATTACAAATAGGATTCTTTGCTTTACAATAATATCTTCCAAATAGAACAAATTGGTGATGGGTTCTACTCCATCTTTCTTTTGGGACTTTTTTCATTAGTTTTTTTTCAATAATATCAACCGTATCACTTCCATTAACAAGTCCTAATCTTTTACTTACTCTTGCTACATGAGTATCTACTGCAATTGCAGGTTCATTATATATTACGGATAAAAAAACATTAGTTGTCTTTCGCCCTACTCCAGGTAAACTTTCTAAATACTTACGATTATTAGGTAATACTTTAATATTATCATTTACTAATCTTGTTGCTATTTCTTTTACAAAAATTGCTTTTTTATGATAAGTACCTATCTCTTTAATAATAGATTCAATATCACTAATCGAGGCCTTACTTAAAGCTTCAATACTAGGATACTTTTTAAATAATACTTTAGTTACGTTATTTACCCTTTTATCAGTTGTTTGAGCACTTAATACAGTTGCAATTAATAGTTCATAATCTTTATTAAATTCTAATTCACAAACAGGATTTTTAATTAATTCATCTAAGTAAGAAAATATTTTATTCATCTTCAAGCCAATTGTATTCAAAATAATCTACCTTCTCCTTTTTACTTTTACGATATTTATTTTTATATGAAATTAACTCTTCTTTATTTTTAATGTCATTCTTTTTCCAATTTGAGAGAATACTATCAATATATCGAAAATTAGTTGTACCATTATATACTGCTTCTTTTAAAGCTTCTATTATAATTTCATATTTATATTCTTCAATCCATTTTTTTATCATTTCATATTCAAGTGGAGTAATTACACGTCCTAATTCTTGTTCAAATATAGTAAAAACATCACTATTAATTTCCTTAACTGGTTCGTCTTCAATTAATAATTCTTTAAAGATTTTATCATATAATAGCTCCATAGAAATATATTCTCCCGTTTTTCCATGTTTATTTTTTTCAACAACTATATTAATTATTTTCTTTTCAAACAAATTATTAATCAATTCCATAACTTTAAATTTATTTATTTTTAGAGATGTTGCAATAAATTCAGGATTATATTCAATTTTATCACCAATATCTAACATAAACATTAGTAAAATAAATTCATCATTAGTTAATCCTAAATCTTTATATTTTAAAAATAATATTCTTGGAATTATAATTGGCTTTTCTTTTAAAATATTAATAATTTTTTCATTCATACTTCATCCCTCAATTTCAACTACATCTAATAATTTATCTTCAAAAGCACTATAATAATTATATACAATTTTATTTTCATATTGTTTAATTTCTTCATAAATTATAGTATTATCTTTATAAACAATCTCATAATTATTTTGAGGTAATACATCACTAGTATTAATTGTGTAAACTTCACTAAATTTATTATCTAAAACAATTATTTGACTGTTTGTTTTTATTATATAAAAATTACTACTTTTATTAAAATAAATAATATCTTCATCTAACTCATAATTAGAAACTATTTCATTATATATACCATTTTGATATTTATCGTTTTGATATATATTACTTACTAGAAAAAACAAAAATATAAAAACAAATAAAACAATTATAATTATTATTTTTTTCATCTCTAACCTTCCTTTATATATCCTATCACCTTAATTTTTTTTAGTCAATAATATACTTTACAATGTATAAAAAATAATATATTGGAAACTATAATACTAGAAAAAGGAGGAAATATGAATATTTTATTAAAATCATCTTTAGTATTAACCATTATTGGAGGTTTAAACTGGGGATTAGTAGCTATTTTTAATTTTAATTTAGTTGAATATTTATTTGGAGCCGGAAGCATGTTAACAAATTTAGTATATATTTTAGTATTTATTTCTGCTCTAGTTGATTTAATAATTTTAACTAAAAATTTAGATAAATAGAGAGCCTACGATGGACTCTCTTCTTTTATTTCAAAATAATCCCCTGAATCAAGATAAATTATCCCATGTTTACCTTCTAATTGATCAACAATGCTATTATAAGTATTTAATTTAGTTATTTTATTTAAAGTTATATAAACATAATTACCATCTGTCATATATATTAAAAATCTTTCTTTATCAACATCATTAGGTACATATTCTATTTCTGATATTTTATATAAAATATCACTATCTATTAATGAAAATGACGCAATATAATCATCATATATTGAGCTAATATCATTCTTTATAATAGGAAGATTTAAATCATATATATTATCAATTAAAGAACCATTATCTAAAAGTAATTGATTATTATAAATAGCAATAGGCTTATATTCTGTAATATATATATATATTTTCCCAAATAATTCTTTTTTTACTTTTATTTCTTTTATTAATTTATTTTTATATAAATTAGTCTTTATATCTTTTGAACTAGTTAATATAAATGATGGATAATCAGATAAATTAGCTAGATTAATAATTTCCTTATCTGTAAGTAAAGAATTATTAACTATATATATATTACTTATTTTTAAATTTAAAATATATATAATCATATTATATATTAATATTATTAGCAATATAAGTATTAATATATTCTTTATTTTTAATTTTCTTTTTTTTACTTTAACCCTTATTTTCTTTTTCTTAGGCATAACATCACCCTAATATATAATTTCTTGTTCTAAAATTAATTCTACTTTAAATTTATCATACACTTTAGCTTTAATTAAATTAATTAAATTAATTATATCTTCACCTGTTGCATCCCCTTTATTAATAATAAAATTAGCGTGTTTGGTTGATACTTCAGCACCATTTATATTTATTCCTTTTAAGTCACAGTCTTCTATTAACTTGCCTGCAAATAAACCGTCTGGATTTCTGAATACACTACCTGCACAAGGATATTCAAGAGGTTGTGTTTCTCTTCTCTTATGCTGTCTTTTAGTCATAACCTCCATTATCTCATCGCTACTTCTTTTTTCTAATTTAAAAGTTGCTTCTAAGCATATTAAATCACGATTAGTTTTAAATATAGAATGACGGTAAGCAAAATCAAGTTCACTATTCTTCATCGTTTTAACATTCAAATCTTTAGTTAACACCTTAGTACTAACTAAAATATCTGCTATAGAACTATTATATGCACCAGCATTCATTGCAACAGAACTACCAACTAATCCGGGTAGAGCGCAAGTAAATTCAAGCCCAGATAGTCCTTTTTTTGCACATTCTAAAGATAACTTTATTAAGGGCACTCCAGCTTCCGCGACTAATAACTCATCTTTTATTTCATAATGATTTAATTTATCTAACTTAATAAATATTTTATCATAATATTCTTTTGCAAAAATTATATTAGATCCATTTCCTAAAAACATATGGGAAATATTTTTATCTCTTAAAAATTTTAATACTATAATTAATTCTTCTATCGTACTGGGGAAAACCATTCCCTTTGCTTTCGAATGAAGCCTATATGTATTGTATTTAGTTAAATCTACATCTTCTAAATAATAGATCCCATTATTACTAAAAAAATCTTTTATCATCTAATATCAAATCCTTTAATATTTCATATATTTTATCTGAGCTATTATCCACAGCAAGCTTCCTAACATTTTCTTTTAATATCTCATAGTTTTTACTATTTTTTAATACTCTATCAATTTCTTTAAATAAATTAGTTTTATTTAAATCTTTTTCTTCTATAATTAAAGCAGCTTTCCTATTTACCAAATCCATTGCATTTTTATATTGATGATTATTAGTAACATATGGACTAGGAATAAATATCGTAGGAACTCCAATTGCTGTTATTTCACTTATTGTAGACGCTCCAGCTCTAGAAATCATTAAATCAACAGATTTCATTAAACCGGGAAGATTATCAATATATGAAACTAATTTAACATTTTTAGGGACTGAAACAACTTTATTATTTTTTAAATAATCTTTTCCTACTATAAATATTACTTGATAATCTTTTCTTCCAAATTCACTAATAAACTCCATTATTTTATCATTAACAGCTCTACTTCCTAATGATCCCATAACAATTAAAACCGTTTTTTTGTCTTTTTCTAGTCCGTAATCTTCAATATTTATTTTTTTACATTTTCTAGCAATATCACTACATGGATTACCCGTTAAATATACTTTTTCTTTTGGTAAACTTAACTTAGCAGATTCAAAACAAACGCCAATTCGATCTGCATATTTACTTAAATAACGATTAGCTAGACCTACAACTGAATTTTGTTCATGAATAAAAGTCTTTTTCTTTAACTTTTTAGCCGCCCAAATAACAGGACCAGTAACATAACCACCAGCTCCAATTACCACGTCTGGTTTAAATTTATCAATTATTGTTAAGCATTTTTTCCTTGCTTTTAAATATTGCATTAATGTTTTAAAATTATCTAATGTCAATTTCCTTTTAAATCCAGAAACTTCAATTCCTTTATATTTTATACCATATTTGGGAACAATATCTTTCTCCATTCGATTAGTTGTACCTATATATAAAAACTCACTATTGGGTTCTTCTTCTTTTATTTTATTAATAATTGCTAATGCTGGATAAATATGACCTCCAGTACCACCGGCACTTACAATAACTCTCACTTTTTCACCTCTTTTTGTCTATATATCGATTATATCAAATATTTTTAAGTTTGTAATTAATTTATTGAAATTTAATTCGACAAATAAACTTATTATATTATATTCCTTTGAAATAAAATAAAATTATCATCTTCATATTCTATTGTATAATTTTTATCATGTTTTAAATATGTGGATACTATATTAGTTTTGTATAGCAAAACATAATCTATATTATATTCTTCAAAAATATCTTCATAATATATATTACCATAAACTAACTGCCTATGTTCTTCATATATATCCCTGTAATGATTATATGAATAAGTATATAAATCTGTCCTTGAATCAATATAAACCTTTATATCATTTAACATTAAATAACTACCAAAATCAATAAAATTATATATTCTTTTATTTTTATAATCAATGTTATTTTTTATATATTTAACAGCTTCAATTGGATATAAACTAGAATTTATATAATCTGTATTTATATTATAAATTATATATGGAGAAAATAAGAATAAAATAATTACTATAGATAAAGCAAAATTTTTTTTATTAAATAGTTTTTCTTCAAAGAAACAAATTACTTTTTTATACTTAAATGTTAAATATTTTGTTAAATATTTATTAATAATAATTAATTCAAATATAATTAATAAACTTTTATGACGATTACTAGATAAAGTCATAATTCCTAGTCCCAATAATAATAATTTATCTTTTAATAACACTTTTTTATTATTAATAATATAAAACATAATAATAAACATTAATATAATTACACCATTATAAATTAATATTAATGGTTGATGTTCTGATATATATATAGTAGTACTATTAGTTAATGTTTTAAACAAATATGTATAACTATTAATCCCTAAATAAGAGAACATTCCTCCAGCAAAAGATAAGATAAATGATATACCAATAAGTTTTATATTTATCTTTGTATCTTTTTTTAATACTTTATTGTATAAATATTCACCTACATAAGGCAAATACATAATCCAAAAAAAGGGATATACCGCAACATGAACATTTACTAATATTAATACCAGTATAAATAAATATATTAAATATCTCTTATTATTAGTAATATTCAATTTATCTAAAAAGTAATATTCTAGTATGAATATAGTATAACTAACGATTTGCCCTCTTAAGGTTATAAAATTTTTAAGTAAAACAATGGTAATAATTGTAAATATTAATGATAACAAATTATTTTTAGTTATTTTATTATTAATAATAAATAAAGTTATACCCAATATTATTGTAAATACAATAGTAAGCAAATAAATACCAAAGAAAGATAATGAAGAATACGCAAAATATGCTAAATAACAAAGAATTAAATGAGGATATAAATAGGTTAAGTTATGAAAAGAGAAAGGATCAATTTGACTAATACCATTTTTACATAAACTTTCCCCTATTTTAATTAAATAAAAAGTATCATTTTGTAATTCTTTGGGTACTATTAAAATACATACTATAACAATTAATATTAATGACAAAATATTCTTTTTCATAATACCTCCTCAAGAAAAAAGAAACAGTTTAACTATTTCTTATCCCCAAGCATTTCTCCTAATAAAACTCCGGCATTTGCAATATTTTGAAGTTCTGATGGAATTATAATCTTAGTTGATTGACCATTAGCTACTTTTTCTAATGTTTCAAAACTCTTAATTGCAAGTACTGATTTATCAGCTTTAGCTTCTTTCAATAGTTTAATTCCTTCTGCTTCTGCTTGTTTAATTTTAAGAAGAGCTTCTGCTTCACCTTCAGCAATCTTAACTTGAGCTTCTTTTTTTGCTTCTGCTCTTAATATTGCACTTTCTTTTTCTCCTTCAGCAATTAAAATTGATGATTTTTTTTCTCCTTCTGCTTGTAATATTTTTTCTCTTCTTTCACGTTCTGCTCTCATCTGTTTTTCCATCGCTTCTTGAATATCACGTGGTGGAATAATATTTTTGACTTCTACTCTAGTTATTTTTATTCCCCAAGGATCTGTTGCTTCATCCAATATTGCACGCATTTTAGAATTAATAATGTCTCTTGAAGTTAATGTTTGATCAAGTTCTAACTCGCCAATTAAATTTCTAAGAGTTGTTGCTGTTAAATTTTCAATTGCACTAACAGGATTTTCTACTCCATAAGTATATAACTTAGCATCTGTAATTTGATAATATACTACTGTATCTATCTGCATTGTAACATTATCTTTGGTAATTACTGGTTGAGGGGCAAAATCTTTTACAATTTCTTTTAAACTAACCTTATTTGCAACTCTATCAATATAAGGAAGTTTAATGTGCATACCATTTCCCCAAGTTTGATAATATGAGCCAATTCTTTCTATTACATAAGCTTTGGCTTGTGGCACAATTACGATACAAGGTATTACAAATATTGCCACTAAAATTAATATTATAACTAATATTCCCATTTACTCTTCAATCTCCTTTACTTCTAATTTTACACTATTTATTGAAAGTACTACAATAGTACTACCAACCTTTATTTTTTTATCGCTATATGCGGTCCATAATTTCCCATCTACTTTAACTTCTCCGTTTTTATTTTTGTTAATCTCTTCGGTAACAATTCCTGTCATTCCCACGATTCTATCTAAATTAGTTTTTACATTGGGTTTAATGTTGTTTATAAATGGTTTTGTTAATAGCATGAAGATAATTCCAAGAATTACAAATATTGCAAATTCAATTACAATATTATCTATAAATAAAGATGAAATTAAAGCAATTATTCCACTTGCAATAAACCAAATAGAAACTAAATTTACTGTTATAAGTTCTATAATTCCAAGAATAATAACTATTACTAACCAAAACAACATACTACCATCTCTTTCTTAATAATATTATATTAAGAATGAATTTTTATGTCAACATATTTTATTTTTTAAATAATTCTTTATAAATATCAAAGTAATCTTTTACATAAATAATTTTTAATTTTTCTTTTACTTCTTTAGGAACTTTATCAATATCATTCTTATTCTCTTCGGGAACAAAAACCTTTTTAATATTATTAATTGAAGCTGCTATTAATTTTTCTTTAAGTCCTCCAACCGGTAAAATTTTTCCCCTTAAAGTAATTTCTCCAGTCATACTTATTTTATTGTCTATTATTTTATCTTTAAATAGACCAATTAAAGATGATACTAAGGTAATACCTGCGGATGGTCCATCTTTTGGAATTGCTCCTTCTTCAAAGTGAATATGAATATCCTTATCTAAAAATAGTTCATCATCAATATTAAAATGTTTAGTATTTGCTTTTATATAACTAAGAGCAATATAAGCACTTTCCTTCATTACTTCTCCTAGTGACCCAGTTAAAATGATTTTGCCACTTCCTTTATAATATGTTGATGATATTTTTAACATAACACCACCACTACTAGTATAAGCAAGTCCATTAATAACACCACTTTTAGTCTCTTTTTCATTATTAAAATATAAATATTTTTCTTTATCTAAATAATCTTCTAAGTTATCTATTCCTATCATATAAGTTCTAATTTGATTATTATTTACCATATCCATTACTATTCGCCTACATATTTTAGCAATTTGTCTTTCTAATTCACGTACTCCGGCTTCTTTGGTATAGCTTAATATAATTTTATTAATTGCCTCATCTGATATTATAACCATATTTCTATCTATATTATGTTCTTTTAATAATTTAGGTAATAAATAATCTTTAAATATATTAATTTTTTCATATAATGTATAACTAGATAATTCAATTATTTCTAATCTATCTCTAAGAGCTATAGGAATATCATTAACATCATTAGCAGTTAAAATAAACATTACATTAGATAAGTCAAATTCTTCTTCAACATAATTATCACAAAAAGATTTATTTTGTTCTTTATCTAAAACTTCTAATAGACAAGATGCTGGATCTCCCCGATAATCTTTAGTCATTTTATCAATTTCATCTATTAAAAATACAGGATTATTACTATCGGCTTTCTTTATTCCTTGAATAATTTTTCCGGCAGTTGCTCCAATATAAGTTCTACGATGTCCAATGATTTCTCCTTCATCATTTACACCGCCTACACTTATTTTTACAAATTTTCTATTTAAAGCATTAGCAATTTCTTTAGCAAGAGTAGTCTTTCCTACACCGGGAGGACCTACTAAACAAATAATTGGAGTATTTACATTATTAGTATTCTTTTTTACTGCTATATATTCAATAATTCTCGTTTTTATATCAGATAATCCATAATGACTATTATTTAATACTTTCATAATATTATTTAAATCATTATTATCTTTAGTACTTTTATTCCAAGGTAAATTAATTAAAAAGTCAATATAATTTCTTATTGTAGTAATTTCTGGTGATGAAGGGCTTGAAAATTCATATCTATTAATTTCTTCTTCTAGCCTTAACTTTATTTTATCAGGATAATCATTATTATATAGTATACTTCTTAGTTCATCAATATCATGTTCTTTTATATCCGTATCCCCTAATTTTTCTTTTATTAACTTCATTTTTTCTCTTAATATATATTCTTTCTGATTAATATCTAATCTATAACTTAAATCATCTTCTATATCTTGTTCTAATTTTATAGTTTCTATTTCTTTGGCTAAATCTTTAATAATCATTCTAATTCTTGTCATAGGATTAAATACATCAATATATCTAAGTTTTTCTTGATAACTAAAGTCAAGCTCAGATATTACTATATCTGATAACCTTCCCATATTATTTATATTATTTATTCTTCCTAATACATTATTAGACATACTAGGAGACATTTCAACATATCTATTTAAATCTCTAAAAAGCATTCTTTTTAAGGCAATGGCTTCATTCTCATCATAGTCATATTCTTTAGTTTGTTTAACAAAAGCTTCAATGTAATTATCGTTTTCAATATAATTTAAAACTTCTACTCTATCTATTCCAATTAAAACAGCACGAATATTACCGTTAGGCAAAACTAAATGTGATTTAATTTTAGCAAGTATAGCTACTTTACTTAACGATTTCATATCTGGCATTTCTTCTAAAGGGTCAGTTAAATTAACTAATAATACAAATCCTTCTTTATTAGAAATACTAATATTTAATACACTTTTATCATAATCTTTATCTACTTCAATTCTAATTTCGTTATAAGGGAATAAAACAGTATCCCTTAAAAACATTATTGGTAAATTTGTTTCTACCATAATACTTCACCCACCAAAAAATAAAAAGTAATACATCCATTAATAATTAATTATAAATAGACATATCACTCTCGCTTTCGTTTAAATATTCTATCATATTTAAAGAATTTATCAAGTAATTTTACAATTTTTTTTTAAGAAAAAATTACCTATTTCGAGGTAATTCTTATCTTTATTTTAGTAGTTTTAGGGGTATATGTTGCTTTTAATTCATCACCAGAAACTATAATATCTACTTCGTGATCTCCTTCTCCATATTCTGATAAATCGACAACAGCTTTTATATTAGCAGCATCTATTGCATCAATTACTTCCCTAGTTCCTTTTACTATTACAGTTATTTTACTTGAGTTTTCTCCTAAAGCACTAGCTTTATAATTAGAATTTAAATTAATTGTTTCAATATAGACATCATCAATTTCTTTGACTACTTCAGTTCCTAATGAAATAGTTACACTTGCACTACTTTCAGATATACTTCGAACGCCCTGAGGCTTAGATAGTTTTACATCAAATGTTTTATTTTCAGAAAGGCCATTTACATCAATCTCAATTGGTATATATTGAAGTTCATCTAACACATCTTCATCTCCATACACAATAACCTTACTAACTGATGAAGTCATAGAACTAATTGCTTTACCAAATGATACTTCTCCTTTAGGGATTATCTTTACTGGAACTTCTTTACTTGGAGATACTATACTTACTGTAGCAGTTACTTTGTTTGGTACCATTTCAACATCAACAACATTACCAGTATCATCATATGCGACTAATTTAACATCACTAAGCGTAGTAACTCCCGCTTTAGGATTTATTATATTTTTTATATCTACAAGAGCTTTTACTGTTGATACTTTTTCTAGTGTATGCTCTGCTCCTTTTATAATTATTTGATCTTGGTCAATCGTTACATTATCAATCGATAATTTAGAATCTAAAGCACTCTTATTTAAAATATCTACTTCTGCAGTTACTGTTTTAGATGATTTTGGATATATAATAACAGTTACTGTCGAAGGATCTAATTTATAATTTACAGAATTAATGGTACTATCATATTTTAAACTTACTTTATGTGTACCTTCTTTATAATTACTTAAATCGACTTTAACAGTACCGGATGCTAATTGTTTAGCTAAATATAGTTCTTGAGTACCCCCAATCATTGTTACATCTACTGTTTCTGGAAGGCCTTCAACTACATAAGCTTCTCTATTATAAGTAGCTTCTACTTTTTGATCGTATAATACTTCAGCAGATGAGTCTACTAATAAAATTGCTTTACTATCAACAATAAAATAACATCCTAGAGCAATAACTAAAGATAAGATAATTAAAGTATTTTTACGAGTTAACCATCTTTCAAAGCTTCCTGTTTTCTTTCCTGTTTTTTCTCCTAAAAACAAAATAAACTTTGTAATTGGTGTAATAATATATCTATCTATTAATTTAAATAAACTTCGGAAAAGAGCTGCGATAGTTCTACCAATATTTTTAAGCGTTTTCATCACTATCCACCTCCTCATCACCTTGTTCAAATTCATCATCTAATAGTGTTTCTTTCTTTGGCTTTAATTCTTCTATTAACATCATTCTAGCATCATCTAATGATAAATTATAGTTAAGTACCCCTCCTACGGCAATTGAAATTCTACCAGTCTCTTCAGAAACTATTAAAGAAATACAATCAGACTCTTCACTTATTCCAATAGCAGCCCTATGACGTGTACCTAGTCTTTTATTTATTTTACTATTTATACTAATAGGGAATACTGCTCCTGCACTAGTTATTTTATTTCCTTGAATAATTACACCACCGTCATGAAGTGGATTTCTTGGGAAAAAGATTGATATTAAAAGTTCTGAAGAAATATCAGCATATATTTTTTTACTTCTTTCTATGTACTCATTTAAACTAATATCTCTTTCTATTATAATTAGTGCTCCAATTCTAGATTTCCTTAAATATTCAACGGCATTCATTATTTCATATACTAATTTTTCTCTTTCATCTAATGTAAGTATCTTATGTCTTCCTAATAATTGTTTTCTACCGATATGCTCTAAAATATTTCTGATTTCTGGTTGAAATATTATTATTAATGCAAGTGGTCCCCACATAATTACATATTCTAAAATAAGACCTATTGTAACTAAATTTAAATAATCACTTACTAATTTTAAAATAATTATGAAGGCTACCCCTTTAAATAATAATACCATTTTTACATTGTTTTTTAAATTCTTTAATATAAAATATATAATCATCCACACTAGGGAAATATCCACTAATGCTTTTAACATATTAATAACACTATTTAATGTCATTATAACACCCTCTCTATCTCTTTCATTATATCAAATTTTGTAAAAAAAAAATACTATTTAAATTATAATTTTTAGTATTTTTTATTATCTTTATTAAAATCCTTATTATATAGTAGTTAATTTTAATATTAGTTTACATTTTTTAAATATTCTTCTATTACCTTTATTGTATCTTCTACAACATTTTTTCTTGTTGCAGATTCTAATGCTTCAGTTAATTTATCTATTATTATATTTCTTGAAATAGCTTGTATTTCAAAGTTTCCTTCTTTTTCATCTTCAGTCAAATTCAAATTATCTATATTAGGAATTAAATCTAACTTATAATTATAATAATTAGCAATATATAATGAATTTATATCATTATCAGGATAGTTCTTAATAAAGTATTTAATAGTAATAAATGAATTTAAATTATTAAATTCTATATCAATTCCTGCTTCTTCTAATAACTCTCTATGTAAGCATTCTATGTCACTTTCATCATTATCAACGTGTCCTCCGAGCAAATAATAGTTATTATGACAAAAACATAATAATATTTCATTATTAGAGTTTTCAATAACTATCTTTGCTCTTTTAACAACTCTATTTATTTCAATTTCTTTTATATTATTATCGTTATATATTATTGTTATTGGATTAATTAATTTTATTTCGATTCCCAATACTCCATATTTATTTTGCTCTTCTTTAGAATAATATTTTTCCATATCTTTATAACTAGCAACTTCATTATAATTATAACCTAAAGACACTTTATCAAAATGTTTATATAACTCTTCAAAGCTATCATATTTATGTAATCTTATTACTTTTGTTTTTATTATTTCTCCATTTATCCTATTTTCAAAGATAATTATATCATTTTCTTTTATAAGACTTCTTTTCTCATCATTAAGTCTTAATTCAATAGTTTTAGTACCATTTTTTATAAGTTCAAATGGTTCATTATGTAATCTCATATTATATATCATTTTCATCACCCACTTCATAATTCCATAAACCTAACTTACCTTTAATATATATAGGTTTATCATATTTTTTTATATTCTCTAGTTTCCATGCATAAGTCTCTACGTGATTACTTCTTGCATATACTAAAGGATTTATTTTCCTTAATTCTTCGTTAAATTTAGTATCTACTAAAATACAATCAGTAATTGTTGCTTCCCCTATTATTGCACCTTTATAATATTCTAGATTATATTCGCTAAATCTTTTTGCAGCATCTTTTTCTAAAGACATTCCTGCATGAATCAATATCTTACCACGATATTTAGTTTTCCAACTTCTAAACTCATATTTTTTATATCCATTTATTATTAATGATGCCCATGGTTCTTTTATTGTTAATACTTTCATACTACACCTTCTATACTATCTTTTAAAATTACGAATATTTTTAACATGTTCTTTTCTTTTAGCTTTATCTAAAATATTCATATTCTCTATTTTTAGTGATAATTCATTTAAATTGCAGGTTATTATTTCTTCAGTATATTTTAATATATTTCTATTTATTGTACCAACTTGAACAACTGGCTTATTAGATGTAACTTTTAATTTTACTTGATTAGAAAAACAAGTAATAGGAATAAATAAATCTTCATTTAAATTTAGTGCATTACTTAAAGCCTTAACATGTCCATAATTTTGATACATTGGATTGTGAAAAGTATATTTGTTTTTACCTAAATATTGATACCATTTTTCTTTATATTGATTACCTATTATTAATCCATAATAGTTTTTCATTTCAATTACAAAAATACCATATTTAGATATTACAATATGATCTATTTGATGAGTCCCCTTTTCATCTTCAATCATAATATCATTTAATAATTTATATTTATTTTTAGGTAACTTTTTTAATTCTAATTTTAACCAAAATTCTCCCATAAATCCACGAAACTTAGGGTAGTATATCTCTATTAAAATTCCTAATATTAAGAGTATTAAACCTATAGTAAAATACCCTGGATTGGCTTTAATCATCTCTATTATTTTCTCAAACATAACACTTACTCCCTATCTTTAAACATGCATCCATCTTCATGTGAATTAATTATTCCAACTGCTTGTAAATAAGAATAAATTATTGTTGTACCTACAAATTTCATTCCTCTTCTTTTTAAATCTTTTGATATAGCATCTGATAATTTTGAACTTGTGATACCTACTTCATATATTACCTTATTATTAGTAAACTTCCATATATAATTAGAAAAACTTCCATACTCTTTTTGAATTTCTTTAAATATTTTACTATTATTAATTGAAGCATTTATCTTAAGTTTATTTCTAATTATATTTTTATTATTTAATAACTTTTTTATTTTTTTATCATCATAATTACAAATTTTATCTATATCAAAGTTATCATAAGCATTTTCAAAATATTCTCTTTTATTTAATACACATTCCCAAGATAATCCAGCTTGAAATGATTCTAAGATTAACATTTCATATAATTTATGATCATCATATACTGGTACTCCCCATTCTTCATCATGATATTTTATATATAATGGATTATTCATATTTACCCATTTACATCTTTTTACTTCACTCATATATATTACCTTCTTTATTTCATTTATTACTTTTTCAATATAATTATCTTTATATTTCTTTTTATAGACATAAATATATGATGGATGTTCAATATACTTTATTGGTAAATTTAGTTTAATATCATTCTTAGCCATATATTTATTTATAAAATTATATACATTTTTTCCAAGTAAAAATATTATTTTAGGATTCATTACTTCTATTTCAAGTAATAAATTACTTATACATTTATTCATTTCATTTATACTGGGATATCTTATCTTTCCTTTATTATCAAGTGGTAAACATTTTACTAAATTAGTTTTGTAATAATTTAGACTAGGTAAAACATCCTCTATTTCTTTAATTAGAAGACCACTATTAGTATTTCCTTCTAAAGGATAATTTTTATCTATGTCATCCACTTTTTTAGCAGATAGTCCTACCCACATTACATCACATTTGTTTTTTTATCTAATAATGGAAGTTGATTTATATATAGATTACATTTTCTACATTTTCTAATATCACTTAATTTAGAATTCATACAAACATCACATTACTAGTATATCATTAATTTAATTAAACCAAAAGAAAAAAAGTACTTTCGCACTTTTATCTAAATTGACAACATGATCCACATTGTTCATTAGTAACTAC
>ERZ1643249.1379-NODE-1379-length-24617-cov-5.519868_pt1 | contig 24617 bp, 19 predicted proteins | sample MGYA00579263_ERZ1643249 | MGnify/ENA primary metagenome ERZ1643249 (study PRJEB29033, sample SAMEA4952264) | chicken gut metagenome | biome: Broiler Chicken; feature: Gastrointestinal Tract; material: Caecum | place: Ireland | collected 2018 | study: Broiler...
CCACCTCGGCGTAAAAAAACTTATTGTAGTGGGCGGTTCTATGGGCGGCATGCAGGCTCTTGAGTGGTCTATAACATATCCCGATATGGTAAAATCAACAATTATTATCGCCTGCACTCCAAGACTCACGGCACAGGGAATAGCCTTTAATGCGGTAGGCAGAAACGCCATTATATCGGATAAAAATTTTAACAACGGAAATTACTACCACGGCGAGCATCCCGAACAGGGATTAAGTATTGCAAGGATGGTAGGGCACATAACTTATCTTTGCGAAGAAGCTATGCACAATAAATTCGGCAGAGATTTTAAAGACAAGCCTTCTTTTGACTTTGGCGTTGATTTTCAAGTGGAAAGCTATCTTGAACATCAGGGCAGAATTTTTGTCGACAGGTTTGATGCAAACAGTTATCTCTACATCACAAAAGCTGTTGACTACTACGACCCTGCAAGAAAATACGGCTCGCTTGAAAACGCTTTTAAAAATACAAATTCAAAATTCCTTATAATATCTTTCACCTCGGACTGGCTTTTTTCAACCGAACAGGCAAAAATAATGGTGGAAGCACTCGTAAAGGCTGATAAGGAAGTATCTTTCGTGGAGCTTAAAAGCGGCTGCGGGCATGACGCATTTTTAATAGAATGGGAAAAACAGACAAAAATTATTGAAAGTTTTTTGAAAGGTTAAAATGCTAAACTACAGTGCAATTGTAAAACTTGTAAAAGAAAATTCCAAAATACTTGACCTTGGCTGCGGCTCGGGCGCACTTTTTAAAATGCTTGTTGATGAAAAAAAATTCAAAGGCACGGGTGTCGAGATTGACGAAAAATGCGTTATCGAGGCACTTGAAAAAGGTTTAAGCGTCATTCAGGGCGACCTTGACAAGGGTTTGAAACAATTCCCCGACAAAAGTTTTGACTATGCAATTTTAAATCAGACACTGCAGTCAACAAACAACCCGGAACTTGTTATAAATGAAATGCTGAGAGTTGCAAAACGCTCTATTGTGAGTTTTCCAAACTTTGCATACTGGAAGGTAAGATTTTACCTGTTTTTTAAAGGCAAAATGCCAAAGAGCAGAGCACTTCCTTACGAATGGTACAACACACCAAATATCCAACTTTTAACGGTGAATGATTTTTTTGAATTTTGCAAAAAAAGAAATATTAAAATTGAAGAATCAATTTATCTGACAAGAAAAAAGGCAAGGAGCGGAATACTCATAAGGACAATTACGAACTTTTTTTCAGAGGAAGTAATTTTCGTAATTTCAAAATAAAAACAGCCCCTTCTTTGGGGCTGTTTAACTATTGTCAAAAGATTTCTACATAGCGCCTTTGATAATTTCAACAAAGCTGTCAGCTTTAAGGCTTGCGCCGCCGACTAAAGCACCGTCGATATCTGATTGAGCCATCTGTTCTTTAATTGTTTCAGGTTTAACAGAACCGCCGTAAAGGATTCTTACTTTGTCTGCATTTTCTTTTCCTGCGACCTGGGCAAGAGTTGCTCTGATACCTTTAATTACTCTGTTTGCTTCCGCGCTGTCGCATGTTTTTCCTGTTCCGATAGCCCAGATAGGTTCGTAAGCTATAACAACATTTGCAACATCCTGGGGTGCGATACCTTCAAGAGCTTTTACGATTTGAGAAGCAATATGGGAATCCGTAACACCCAGTTCGCGCTGCTCAAGAGTTTCACCACAGCAGATAATGGGAGTAAGTCCTGCTTCAATAATTGCCTTTGCTTTTTTGTTAATCATTTCATCTGTTTCGAAGAATATTTGACGGCGCTCGGAGTGACCGATAATAATGAATTTAGCGTCAAAGTCTTTAATCATATCAATTGAAACTTCACCCGTAAAAGCGCCTTTGGGCTCATAGTAGCAGTTTTGAGCCGCAAGTTTAATTCTTTCGCAGCCGCAATGGCAAATATTTTCGCTTACCGTGCCAAGTGAAGTGAATACGGGAGCCACAACAACCTCGGGAAGCACGTCTTTGTCAATCTCACCGATTGCTTCTTTAATTGCACATACAAGTTTTGCGCTTTCAGCACGATTATTGTGCATTTTCCAGTTTCCTGCAATAATAGGTCTTCTGCTCATTTTAAAACTCCTTAAAATCTTGTGTTTTACTATCAAATAATAACACAAAAAAGGTGCTGCGTGAATTTATTTTATTCTTTTGCCCGCTTGCTTTCATCGGACGCGTCGCGTCACGATTCAAGCGGCGCGGGTTTTTAACCGTAAGCGGCGAAAAGGGGCATATAGAGGGACAGCGCCAAAAACAGTACTATTGCACCTATAAATATCAACATTGCCGGTTCAACAAGTTTTGTAAATTTATCTATAATACCGTCTAATCTCTGGTCAATAAACGTCGTACAGTGATGAAGCAGCTCGCCCAGACGACCTGACTGTTCGCCTGTTGCTATCATAAATGTCATCATATTCGGGATTTGATTGGACGCTCTGAGCGCGACTGACAAATGCACACCCTGCTGCACTTTTGCGGTAGCAGCAAGTATAGCGTCTTTTAAAACAAGGTTATCAAGTGTCATATTGGCAAGATACAGACAGTCAACAATAGGAATACCCGCCTCGTATGCCACCTGTAAAACCGCAAGAAAGTTTGAGTAGTTTGCATATTTAAGCAAATCTGACAAGAGCGGAACTTCAAGGAAAAACCTGTCCACAGGGCGTTTTGTAACATCGTTTGCCAAAATATGTTTAACTGCAAGCACAAGAAAAACTATAAAAACAATTGGTACAAACCAGAATTTTCTTATGAAAAGACCTAATGACATACAAATCTGTGTCATCATAGGCAGCTCGCGCCCGAGATTATCAAACATGTCTTTAAAAGCCGGAAATACAAACACCAGCATGACAGTTACAACAACACAGGCAAGCAAAATTACAAATATAGGATAGACAAGCGCGCCTATAACCTTGCTTTTAACATCATCCTGCTTCTTTAAAAGCTCCAGCATACGTGTCAGGGTCTTATCCAGTTCACCTGAATCTTCACCGGCTTTAACCAGACCCACAAACACCCTGCCGAATATTTTCCTGTGCCTTTCAAGAGTTTCGGCAAGCGTTAAGCCGCCCACAATGATATTTCTTCTCAGTTCATGCGCAACACTTCTTATCGCTTTTGACTCGGCGTTATTCTCAAGGAATACAAGCGTTTCAATAATAGGAATACCCGTAGATGTCAGTATTTGAAGTGTCTGGGTAAACTCAATCTTATCCTTAAGTGAAAAAGACCTGATTTTTGAAAGCGGAATATTTTTAACCGCCGCCTGCTGGGCAGCTTTATCATTTACGGAATCATCCGTAATTCTTGTAGGCAAAAGCCCCATTTTTTTAACCGCTTCACGCGCAGAACGGGCATCAGCCGCATCAACCTTGCCTTTGACGATATCCTTATTATTTTTTAGTGCAATATATGAAAATGTTGGCATCTACACCTCTACTCTTCGCTTGCAAGGCCCAGAATTCTTACGAATTCATCTATTGTTGTAACTCCGTTTAAAATATGCTCAAGGCATGACATTTTAAGGGTTTTCATACCATGTTTTATGGCATAATCTTCAAGCTCGACATCATGTGCCCTTTGTGCAATCATTTTTTTCATTTCTTTATTTATGAGCATAATTTCAAAAACACCCGTCCTGCCCGAGTATCCGGTTTCGTTACAGTAAGGGCAGCCGCCGGCTTTATATATTGTTGTTTCGGTTAACCTTTTAATATCTTCGGGATTGGTTAAAATTTTCTTTGCTTCTTCAACTGTCGGTTTATAGGCAACTTTGCACTCGGGACAGAGTTTTTTTACAAGCCTTTGGGCTATAACACCCGTTACGGTTGAAGAAATCAAATAGTCTTTTGCACCCATTTCAATAAGCCTTGTAATGGTGGCGGCTGCGGAGTTCGTGTGAATGGTGCTTAATACAAGGTGACCCGTAAGTGACGCAGATATTGCAACTTCAAGAGTTTCAAAGTCACGAATTTCACCGACCAGAATAATATCAGGGTCTTGCCTTAATATTGCTCTCATGCAGTTTGCAAAAGTAATACCCGCCTTGGGGTTGACTGCAGACTGGTTAACACCGTCCATTTTAATTTCTATAGGGTCTTCAATAGTCGTAATGTTGACATCTTCCGAATTAAGAGTTCTTATAAGCGAATACAGTGTACTTGTTTTACCTGAACCCGTAGGCCCCGAGGTAAGAACAATGCCGTTTGGAAGAGATATCACATATTCTATCTTTTTTCTGTCTTCCGGTGAAATACCGTCAATTTTGATTTCTTTATCGTTATTTGAATCGGTAATCGCAGGAGCAAGAACCCTTATTACCATTTTTTCTTTATTGCCGACAGGAAGAGTGTTTACACGAAAATCATGCTGGCTTTTTTTATATTTAATGGAAAAGTTACCATCCTGTGCGCGTCTGTGTTCTGCAATATTCATACGCGCAAGCACCTTAAAACGTGAAACTACGGCAGAGTCGACTTTTGCAGGGATTTTCAACACTTCTCTTAAAGTACCGTCAATACGGAAACGAACCACATACCCAACAAGGCGCGGTTCTATGTGAATATCTGACGCTTTCTGATCAATTGCAAGAGTGACAATTTTGTTTGCAAACTTTGCAACCGTACCCGAGGTGTCTTGAATTTCATTTTCTACCTGTTCCCAGAGAGAACCGTCTTCTACAACATCAGACTTTTCCTGAGCAATTTCTTCAAGGAGCTTGTTTGCAGTTTCCTTTTCGTTTTCATAATAAGTCTTTAAGAAGTTCTCGTACTCATAGTGGGTAACCATTATAACAGTAGGCTTTAAGCCCGTTTGATAAACTATTTCGTTTATTGTTTTAGAGTTATCCGGGTCAACCATGCCGACAACAAGGGACTTATCAGTCATGCTGAGCGGAATTACCTTGTTTTCCCTTACAAAGTCCTCCGGCAAAATAGATATTGCAGTAGGCAGCGCCTTTAGCTGCTCTGCCGAAGCAAGCTTGACACCCATTTGCGCACCGAGTGCTTCTTTTAATTCCTTAATGGTAATAAAACCCATTTTGACAAGCACAGAACCAAGCGGTATGCCGAGCACTTTTGCTTCCGCAAGCGCCATGGTGAGCTGCTTATCATTAATAAGGCCTTCTTCAATTAAAATTTCGCCGATTTTTTTTGTAGTGGGCGCATCTACAGCATTGATATTGCCTCTGACCTCAGGATCTTTTTTCTCCTGAATTACATCTTGTTCTGTTTCATCAGGGTTATCCTGTGTTAAAAGAGTACCATCCGTGTCTTGAGAGGGCGCAGACACATCTTCATCATCGTCAAGAGAAATCGAATCTTCTGAAATATCTATCGAATCATCTTCATCGTAAAAATTAAGCTCATCATCATCGTCAATTTCATGAACAATAGTATCATCCTTAGGTTCTTTTCTGGAAGAATCCTGTGCCTCAAAAGCAACATCTCCAAAGGGGTTATTTGCTGTCTCATCCGAGAGAACAGAGCCGAAAGTGGAAGAAAATTTCTTTAAAAAACCTTCAAATAATGTGTCGAAGTTTTGTTTTGAAAGAAAAATGAACTCAACCTTTTTATCAACAATAGGCTTTATGTATTCAATTATTTTTTCTTTATCGGCATCAGGCGAAACCGCAACAAAAAAGGAGTCCCCCTGTACATTTATAGGGACAAAAGAGTACTCCTTTGCAACAGCCAGCTCAAAGTTGTTGGCATGCTCAAAATTAATCTTTTTTATAAGTTTGTCTAATAAATCATTGGTCATTTTAATTTTATAAATCTACAGGTTTAATGTCTGCGATATCGTCAGAGGAGTATACAATGTGCGGAGTTATCATGATAACCAGCTCCTCTTTGGATTTTTGGTTAGATGAAGTTCTAAAGAACACACCAACCAGCGGGAGGTCGCCCAGAACAGGTATTTTTGTCGTTTGCTGTGTTTCGTTTTCTTTAATCATACCTGCAAGAACAAGTGTCTCGCCGTCTTTGATTCTTATATTATTAAGCGACAAATCACGTCTTTGAAGAAGTGTAGCCTGAAGCTCGTCTTCGCCGCTCTGACCGGGGGCATAAACTCTTTCTTTAATAGTTGCAAACTCCGGTTTAATGTTTAAAGAAACATAACCATCGGGACTGATAAACGGTACAAGCTCGATTTTTAAGCCCTCATCGTCGCCGACTTCATATGTTCTTGACATACCGGCATTATCAATTGTTGTAATAAGTTCTGTTTTAACAGTTTTTACATAGTCAGATGTCATATCAATCGTTGATTTTTGTCCGTTGGTAACCATAATTTTAGGATTGGTAAGCACTCGGCCCTTGCCGTTTTGAACAAGATATCTGAGTCTGTATACAAGAGTGGAATCTCCCCTGTATTTATCAACGGTATATCTTACCTCGCTCGGGTTTTCGGAGTTCACAACATCGTATCTGTCACCCATAAAGAATGTAGGGTGATTGGCGTTTGTGCTCAATCCCTGCGAAGTATCAAACTGTAAGCTTATGAAAGGCGTCCAGAGATTCCATTCGTTTGCAAACTCTTTCGAACCTGTTTCATTAAGCTCAATAACCGACATTTCAACATAAGCCATGGGCTGTTTTTTGTCGTTTTGTTCTATAAACTCCTTAATAACTTTTACCTGCTCATACGAGCCGCCGTTTACGTTTATCGTACCTAAATCCTGGAAGTAAACAATTGAAAGCGGAGCGGAAGAAAACATTTTAATTGCTCCTTCTTCATTGTCGGAGCTGGATGTTGTTGTATCCTCCGAGTCGCCTCTTACCACTTCTTCGGTTGCACGGCAAGCAACAATACCGCTGCCGAGTTTTACTTTTTTAATTTCCTCGTCTTCGTCCATTTGATCATCTTCGTCGTCCTCTTCGGCAAGATCATCTTCCTCCTCTGTGGACACTTCTTTGTTTACTTCGACAAAAGTACTGCACAAAAGCATAGCCATTTCTTTGGGAGTTGTATGATTAACCTTAAAAGTGTTAATCATAGGCTTTCTGTCCAGTTTTTCCACTATTTGTCTTGCAATCTCCACATCATTCTGCGAGCCGAAAAGCATAATCTCATTTGTGGCAGGATTGGATGTAACGATTTTATCATTGGAAAGACCTGTAATATTTGCGCCAAATACGTTATTATTCAGGAAATTAGCAATATTTTGCGCTCTTTCATATTTAACCGGAATTATTGTTAAGGACTGTTTTGTAAAGCTTAATTTTGTACCCTGTGCATTTGAGGCAACTATGAGATTTTTGCCGTCCATAACATAGGTAAGCTCGGCAGAGCGCAATACCATAAGAAAGGCATCGTTAAGCGTGACATTTACAAGATCCAGTGTTACCTTGCCCGAAACAGAGCTGTGGAATATAACGTTAATTCCAGCTTTCTGGGCAAACATTCTTAAAACCTGTTTGACATCGGAATCTCTCAGAGAAAGGCTTATTTTGGCATCGGAGTTCGTAATTTTTACACCTTGGTTCAAATTAACCGGGCCGTGATATTCTTCAACATAGTTGTTGATATTCATAATACCCGAATCAGATGAGCTGTCCTGATAGTAATTTGCGGGCATATCAAAATTAGTAAACGCAATCTTTTCCCCGTTTACTTTGTGTTCGGTGTTTTTAATATTCAAACCTGCCCATGATGACTGGACAAGCGAAAACAACATCAACAGAACCGTAAACTTTTGAACAATACTTTTTGTTTTTTGCGTAAACATTATTATTTGAACTCCTAGATTATTTTCATTGATTAATTTCATCCGCAGCGCGAACTTCAACATCCGACGCCGATGTGTAATTTGACGGGCTTGTGTATCTTCTTACACCGCCGGCACCGTACACGGCGCTGCCGTCAATTGTAACATTCTGGTTAAATCTTTCACCGACTCCCGCCTTGTATATATTTGTGCCTTTTTTAACCACAACGGATTGACGGTTAATATCCAGAACCTGATAGTCATCAACCATATCGCCTTTTTGAACGAAATAGTCAACATCATTTATTGTAACAATTGCGGAAGGCTTTACATTATCAAATAAAATACCTGAAACCGCAATTCTCATAAGCTCCTGCGCATCGGGCTCATTTCCGTACGACTCGGGCGGCATAAGAACCTGGGCGGGAACTCCGGAGTAGTAATTTTTATTGAACTCATCAAAGGTGGGCAGGAAGGGGTTAATTCTGCCGGCACTTTCAACTGCAAGCACAATTTTTTTCTCGGGCTTAAGTTTTTTTGCGCTTTTATCATCCACAACGGGTATTTGCTCCTCTTTGCCGGGGGGCACATTGACTTCTTCTTTATTTTCAGGTGTTTCCGACTGTGCGGGCTGTACCTGAATATTCTGCGCAACATCCGGATTCTGCACTGGAGCATTTTTAGGGCCGATAAATATAAAGAAAACAGAGCCGAGAACAAGAACCGCAGCAAAGACTATACCTGCTATCGCGGGTATATTAAGCTGTCTTGAGTCTTTTGCAACCGCCGGAATAACATCATCCGAAACTTCATCGTCCTCATCCGAAAGCTCAACCGTAGATTCCATTTCATCCAGTTCATTTAATATGCTCTGGCTGTCATCATCCATAATATTATCGGCAGAAGCTAAATCCGCATCATCGGAATTTCCGCCGAAAACTTCAAATGCATCTTTTTTGTCCGCAGGCAAATCAGGCTCCGGCTCTATATCTTCCGCTTCATCGATTTCTTCCAAATCAGAATCAAAATCAATAAGGTTTTCTATATCCTCTTCATCGGATTCAACTTCCTGCGGCTTATCTTCTTTAATACTTTGTATGACCGGTTTTGCCTCCGGTTTTACTTCCGCTTTAGGTGCCTGGGGAACAGCAGCATCGGAGCTGTCTTTTAGCAGCTCTTCCCAGCTGATTGACTCGTCATCGATATCTTCATCCAAATCGATTTCCAAATCATCAAGATTATCCAGATTGTCTAAATTTTCCTTTTCGTCCTCAAAAAACATTTGTTTCTTTCAATACTGTCCGTTGGCTATTCTACCATGCTATCTTAAGTTTACATGCATACTTAATATTTATTATCATATATTCATATCATCTTGTCGTCAAATTTTGTAAAAAATCCTCCAAAAAAACTATTCCCCGAAATACTCATCGACATAAATCATCTCCATGCCCTCTACAATAACAGTGTCCTCATTATTAATTCCCAGATTCTTAAGTGCCGCCCAAACCCCCATAGAGTCCATAATATTTGAGAGTCTTCTCACCTGCTGAATATTTTTAATATCGGTTACCGCAACCAATCTTTTGAGTTTGCCGCCCGAAACACTGTATGTATTTTTATTAAGTTTTGTAATTTCAAATGCCGAATCATCATTATCGCAAAAACCGTCATCATCTTCTGTTTCAACTTCAATGTCATGCCTGGGCATTTGTTCAATAAGTACATAAAGCCTGTTTAAAAGTGTTTCTATGCCCTCGGATGCGGCACATGAAATGACAAAAATATCCTTATCGTATTTTTGAAACTCTTCTTTAAGTTCTTCTATTCTTTTTTCATCCGTTATGTCAGATTTGTTTAAAACGAGCACCTGATGCCTTTTTGAAAGCTCTTCGTCGTATTTTTTTAATTCATTATTAATTTTTAAATAATTATCAAGAGGGTTTTGGGCACTCATATCTACTATATGAACAAAAAATCTGCAGCGCTGGATATGGCGCAAAAACTCATATCCAAGACCTACACCTTCGGAGGCTCCTTCGATAAGACCTGGAATATCCGCAACTACAAAACCGTCGCCGTCAGGCTTTTTAACTACTCCGAGATTTGGCGTAAGCGTAGTAAACGGATAATCTGCAATTTTAGGCTTAGCCGAACTTATAAGACTTATAAAGCTTGACTTTCCGGCATTTGGCATACCAAGAAGCCCGATATCCGCTATAAGTTTTAATTCCAATTCCAATTCGCGCTCCACTGCAGCTTCTCCGGGCTCGCAAAACTGGGGGCTTCTTTTCTGTGCGGTAGCAAACCTTGCATTTCCTCTTCCGCCCCTGCCGCCTTTTGCAACAAGAACTGTCTTTTCATGTTCATTTAAATCGGCGATAATTTTTCCTGTTTTTAAATCTCTTATTATAACGCCTACAGGAACCTTGAGATAGAGGCTTTTTCCGCCATGCCCGTGTTGATTTTTATTTCTTCCGTTTTCACCATCCGATGCCCTGAATACGGATTTATAAGTAAAATCCAGAAGCGTAGACATATTTTCATCCGCCACAAAATATATATCGCCGCCCGAGCCGCCATCGCCTCCCGCAGGGCCGCCTTTATCAACAAACTTTTCTCTTCTCCAGGCAACAGCGCCGTTCCCGCCGCGGCCTGAAACCACTCTGATTTTTGCTTTATCAATAAATGCAGCCATCAGCCGGCGCTCCTTTGTTCATCATAAAGACGTGCGCTGAAGAGCATTTTGTTTATATCCATGCCAAGAGAACTTAAGTCGGTGTCTTCGCCGTTTTGCAATCTTTTATATGCAAGATCCTCAACCATATTAAGCATATTTAAAAGAGCACCCTCATCAATTCTGCCATTTTCCCAGTCATCCATAACCTCAAGAAGAAAAGGGTATACATCCCATGCTTCATAGGCGTTAATTACTGATATACTTCTGGCAAAATTTTCATTTTCGATATATTCAAGACGAAGCATTAAAAAATATTTTGCATACCTTGCAATTTGCTCCAAAATTTTCTTTTCCCCCTGAATGGATGAAAAACGGTCAAAGTATACCGTAAAATCAGCATATAAGGTATTTTCAAGGGGTGCCCTGCCGCCTTTTTGGATTGTTAAATAATTATGCAAAAAGTCAAAAAGCAGCTCGTCATCAGAGGCGAAAGATTTTTTTATATTAAGAAAAAAAGCAAGCCCCTCCTCGCTTAAGGCCAATTCAAGAAATTTAATTACAGAATTTACAGTATCAACTTTTGTCATAATATCCCTTAGTAAAATTATACATAATACATTTTACATTGCACTTTATAATTATCCAAATATGTAACAGGATTTAAGTTTTCTTAACAAAATGATAAAAATAGGTAAATTTATTTTTTCACATGTTTTAAAGAAGCATATCCCCATAAGGAGTTATCAATGAATACAATAGGTGCATTTTCCCCTCTGACGGCAGAAACATTTAAAAATACAGCTTTTAAAGGGAACAATCCTCAAAATAATACAAGCAGCCCGATACAAAACAACACCGCTTCCGCACAGGACGCGCTTGCAAACATGGCACTTGCAGATATAGAAATGGCGAAAAAAAATCAAAGGCCTGAACTTTATGCCGACAAGAACGGTTTTATGCACTCAAAAAAAGACGGCAGACTCTTTAGCGGAACAGTAGTATACAAAGGTGAAGGCACCGGGAAAAAATCAATCCTTGAATACGAAAAAGGCAAATTAACAAAACTTGAAAAATATACACCGGATGATAGTGAAAACCCCGAAAAGATTTATGAGTTTTCCTATCCGGATGAAAACAATCTTGAAATTAAGCATGTAAATTTACTTAAATATAACAGCATTCCCGAAGAATACACCGTCTGGGACAGATTTACATTTACACCTGAAGTGTACGCCCAGCACCACATAGGGCAGAACAAGTATGATGACACAACCCTTGTTATAAAAAACAGAAAAACTCACAAAAAAATGTCGGAAGTATGGCTTTTAAATAAAGAGGTTGAAAAAGCTCCTTATCTTCCAAAATGCGTGGAAGAAAACATGCCCTTCCTTACACAAAGGTTCAGACCCACAAAAAGACTGGATTATTTTGAAGACGGCAAAACAGTCAGAAAAAAAACCATGTTCGGCAGGGACAGTCTACAAAGAAGCGAAAAAACATTTGATAAAAACGGAAATGTCGAAAGTCTTATATTCTTTGACTGCTGTGATCGTCCGTATGAAATGAACTACTACGGAATCACGGATAACCCTGTTATTATCAACAGGAAAAACCCCTGGGAGAAAAAGCCGAAAGCGGAATACACATTCAGTGTAAAATTTTTCACAAACAGCGGAATTCTGCCTTCATCTTCCGCATCATACGACCAGGAAAAAATCGGAAGAATTATTTCCAGCGGAAAAGTGGAAGAAGTAAGCCTCAGTTTTGAAGGGCCGAACGGATATTCAAATTATATCGGACTTCATAATCTTTTTTGCGATGAATACGGAAGGGTTCTGGATGCACAAAACCCAGTAACGGTGGACGGAATAAAACCGGTAAGTTCCGCCGGCACCGCCATAGGCGACTTTTTAATCGCCTCTGCTTGTATATCTGACGGAACAGTAGATCTTGAGCGCTTCCTTGAAAGATATGAGGAGGGCGGAATTAAGCTCTTTACAAGTATGGAGATTCAAGACAGCAAAGGAAGGTATCTGAGGTGTTATATCGACCCCGACACTGATAATGTGCATTATTACGTATTAAACGAAAACGATTTTGACAGCCACACAAAAGAAGATGTAAACAATCTGTATAAAAAAATAGAATCTTTCATAAAAAGAAACGAATTATACCCGAAAAGAAGACCCGAATAAAAACGGGTCTTCTTTGTTAATACAACATCTCTATGCGTTTTTTTTCTTTTATCAGCTCATCGTAAACCCAGGAGGGAACAAAGTTTTTTCCCATAAGAATTGATCCGTGATTAACGGATGGCGCGTGGAAATCGGAACCCCCCGTTATTATAAGTCCGAACTTCTCCGCAAGAGTAGAGAAATACTCTACAACAGCAGGAGAGTGCTTCCTGTGGTATGCTTCAATACCCCTGAGGCCGTAGCCGGTAAGCTCTTTTGTAAGTTTTTCCGATATATCAACATCAATCGGATGGGCAAAAACAGGTATTCCGCCTGCATCGTATATGATTTCAACCGCATCATGCGGGCTTACCGTTTTTCTCGGCACATAAACGGGAGATGAATCATTTATATATTTTGCATAAGCTTCCATTACATTTGCAACTCCGCCTGCATTTGTAATTGCACGTGCAATATGCGGGCGCCCTATGCTGCCTCCGGGCGCAACAAGAGCTTTGATGTCTTCAAACTTAATTCTGATGCCTGCTTTTTTATTCAAAAGTTCAACCATTTTTGTAGTCTGATTAATACGTGCCTGCTGTTGATCTTTTAAAAGCTGTACAAAATCAGAGTTGGAAGTATCCATAAAATACCCGAGAATGTGGACTTCATAACCTTTGTAAATAGTGTTAATCTCAACTCCCGGAATGATTTCCAACTTGTAACCCTTTTGCTTGACGTAATCATTTGCGATTTTATGCGACAGAATATTGTCGTGATCGGTAAGTGCAATCACGTCAAGATTACATTCAAGCGCTGTGTCAACCACCTGCTCCGGAGAAAAAGCCCCGTCCGAGTAGGTGGTGTGAATGTGCAAGTCAATCTTCACTTTTACCTCTCTATCATTTCTTTACCTCGCTTATAAAATTAATTCTTTTAATCTTTTTTGCAATGCCTGTTTTTTTATCAAAAGAAATAACACAGGCATTAATCTGAGAGTATAGCGAATCATCCACGTCAAAACGAGCGGGAAGCGATGTCGTAAGGCGTTTGAGCGAATTTTGATAATCCATGCCGATAACACCTTCTGAGGAGCCGCAAAAACCTGCATCCGTAAGGTAAGCACATGTGCCGCCTATTATTCTTTCATCCGCGCTCTGCACATGTGTATGCGTACCTATAACCGCTTTTATACCGAGAGATTGCGCATATTTTGCAAAACATATCTTTTCTGCCGTTGCTTCGGCATGGAAATCCACAAAAGAAATCATATTGTCAAAATCATAGTCCTCTCTTAATTTTGCAACGACATTTTCAAGCGTTTTAAAAGGACAGTCGACAGGGGGCATAAAAGTCCTGCCAAGCATGTTAATCACTGCGATTTTATTGTCAAACACCCTAAAACCCACCCCCTGGGCATCAGGGTAATTGCACGGTCTTATAAGCACCTTTGACTCATCAATATAAGAAAAGATATCCTTTTTATCCCATATGTGATTTCCCGAGGTAAGGCAGTCTATACCCCATTCAACAAACTCGTCATGGTTTTTTTGGGTAAGACCGAAACCATGAGATGCGTTCTCGGCATTTACAATAATAAAATCACAGCCAGATGTATACTTTTTATCTTCTAAAAATTCTTTTACGATTTCTCGTCCGGGGCGTCCTACTATATCGCCCAGGAAAAGCACTTTGAACTCTTTAGACATTTTTTACTTTGCAATTTCGGTAACACGAGCTTCGCGGACAACGGTAACCCTTATCTGTCCGGGATATTCCAGTTCATCCTCAATACGTTTAGCTATGTCGCGCGCCAATTTGGCACTTGCAGCATCGTCAAACACATTGGGCTGAACCACAACCCTAACCTCACGACCTGCCTGAACTGCAAAGGACTGTCTTATACCCTCGTAGCTGCTTGCAATCTCTTCAAGCTTTTTGAGGCGTTTAATATAGATTTCAAGCGTGTCGCGTCTTGCACCGGGTCTGCCTGCACTTACGGTATCAGCAATTTTTACAAGCGCCGCAACCAGTGTATGTGCGGGAACATCATCATGGTGTGCTTCAATTGCATGAACAATCTCTTCTTTTTCACCGTAGCGGCGTGCAAGTTCAACACCCAGAGAAATATGGGTGCCTTCCTGCTCCTGATCAACGGCTTTACCGATATCATGCAACAAGCCTGCGCGTTTTGCCTGATTCACGTCAGCCCCGAGTTCGGAAGCCAGCATGCCTGCAATCTGCGCCACTTCAATTGAGTGTTTAAGCACATTTTGACCGTAGCTTGTTCTATAATATAAGCGTCCAAGAGTCTTGGTAAGCTCTTTGTTAAGGTTCATAATTCCGAGGTCATGCGCCGCGCGCTCGCCCTCTTGTTTCATTTTATTTTCAATTTCTTTTGTGGATTTTTCATAGACTTCTTCAATTCTGACAGGGTGAATCCTGCCGTCTGCTATGAGTTTTTCTATTGTAAGACGGGCAATTTCGCGTCTTACGGGATCAAAAGAAGACAGTACAACCGCCTCTGGTGTATCATCAATAATCAAATCCACACCTGTAAGGGTTTCAAGAGTTCTGATATTTCTGCCTTCACGTCCGATTATGCGCCCTTTCATCTCGTCAGAGGGAAGTGAAACAACAGAAACGGTAGATTCTATAACCTGTTCTATTGCACATCTTTGCATAACCCGGGAAAGAATTTCTCTTGATTTTTCTTCCGCGGTTTCTTTTATTTTTTGCTCATTTTCGCGGATTAACTGCACCTGCTCCTGTGCAAGTTCAGCTTTTAGCTGCTCTAAAAGCATGTTTTTGGCTTCATCGCGCGATAATTGCGCAACACGTTCAAGTTCGGAAAGCTGTTTTGCGACAATTTCCGCCAGATAGTCTTCCTTATCCAGAAGTTCATCGTATTTTTTATTTAATTCATGTTCTTTATCAACATTCTTTTGAACACGCTCTTCTAATTGCTCTTCTTTTTTCATAAGAGAATTTTCAAGGCGGTTGATTTCGGAGCGTCTTTCACGAACCTCGTCATCAAACTTCTGGCGCTCAAAATGAAGCTGCTCTTTAGCGGCAATCATTGCCTCTTTCTTTAAGAAGCTTTCTTTTTCCTCAAATTCTTTCTGTAGTTTTTTTTCGTTTTCCGTAAATACTTCAAGTTTTGTTCTCTGTCTTACGTTTAAAATCGCCGAAACTATAAGCGCTGTTGTCAAAACCGCAAGTATTATATAAATCAGATAATTAATCTTCCTGTACCTCTTATATGAATATTTTTCAATATAACAAAATATTAGCATGAATTTATGATTTTTAACAGATTTTTTAAAAGAAGATTTTTATCCTTTTAAAAATACCCGCCGGATGGATGATTTTTTGATATTTTATTTTATTTTTTTCTTCATAATTCGCTAAAATAAATATAGACAAATTTTTAAAAAACATTATAGAAGATATATAAACGTGTGAAAGGAATGAAATGCTTACAAATCTTGTTTCTATGATTACAAAATCCATGCAAACAACGCAAAGCGCGCCCGTCAGCGCCAAAAAAAGCTATAATCCTTTTGCACAAGACCAGAACCCGTTTTTAGGCTCAAGTTTTAATTCGTCGCAAACATACGGCAAAAACACACCCGTTACGGGCGGATATTTTGCAGGGTACTACAACGGCAAGCCCAATATCGTAGGCAGGCGCCTGTTTATTGAGGTTTAGCGGCGCTGCCACCGCTGAATGCAAACTTTTGTTCCATATCTTTCTCGAGTTTTTTAATTGCGGGGTTTATACTCTCGCCGTTATTTTGCTTCTTTCTCATAATTATATTTGCCATAGGCTGGAAAATTCCTATTGCCGCGGCACCTATCAGAATATTTGCTATTACCGAGGCGCCTTTTATATTCTTTGCTTTTGAAAGATATGCCGCAAGGTCTTTGCCTTTGTAATCGGAGAACCCTTTTAAAAGTTCGTCGATATTTTTTACACCTTTTTTAATTACACCGGTGTCAATGTCGGCAAGCGAGTTTATGGTTGTTTTATCTTTAAGAGTGGGTATCTCGCCTGAGATTTTAAGCATTTTAGTCAGACTGTTGTCATTTTCAAAAATGTACTCAAGAACTCCTTTGTCATCTGCATTAAGAAGTGTTTTTATCGATTGTTCAAGATTTTCATCCTGTAGCAAATTGGCAAGATTTTTATCACTTAAAAGCTGATATTCATTTTTAATAGGTGTTTTAAGGAATTTCTCACTTGCCCACTCAAGTCCCTTTTGGATAGGATTTGCAAGACAGTATATAAATAATATCTGGAAGCCTTCTTTGAAACCTATTTCAAATCTTTCTCCCTCTCTGCCCAGTGCAAGCCTTGTTCCGGTAATTCCCGCATCAAGTATAGACATATTCATAACGGGATTGTACATAAAACCTGACAAAAATTTAGCCGCACCGCCGCCCTTAAAAGAAGTTTCCGCGCCTCTTCCCTGAAACATATTAAATACCGGGCTTTTCTTAATTTCTTTATTGCAAGCGTTTGCAAGCTCCATTTTCTTTTTGTACTTTTCTTCAAGCTCCTTTTGTGTGGTCTTTTGTTTATAAATTATAAGCCCGCTCAAGCCTGCAAGAGTAGCAGCCGTTGCCGTGATAAACTTTGCAACATGCAGTCTTTTGTACAGTTTTTGAACATTTTCATTTTTCAAAACATTTTCAAGGAACTGCTTCTGTCCGGCATCTTTTGTGTTTTTCACCAGAAGTTCAAGTTTTTCAAGTTTGCCTTCGGAATTTTTTTTCAGATTTCTTATATCAAAATTCGGATTAGCCTTAAAAAGCTTATAAACCGTTTTGTCAAAAAGTTTTTTTAAGAAAGGTATGCCGCCTATCCAGAGCACTTCAGTGCCAAATTCCTCGATTGCCCTTTCTCTGCCGTCCTCTTTTGAAGCCTGTTGATTATAAATATAAGTAATGGCACAGTTGCTTAATGTATCCTTTGCCGCTATCGGAATCACAGACCCGCTGTTATTGCTCAGTTTTTGTATGATTTTTGTTGTTACGCTCATATTTGACATAGTTTTATCCTTTACAAATTTCCTATAGTCCCCAAATAAGGTTCATAAGCTTTTGAACCCTTCCGTTTATTTGTAAAGTATGTCGGATATTTTTCATGTTTATACTTACCTTCACTTATTATCTAACACATCTGATGACAATTTTTTGCCCCCGCGGGACTGATTTGTTAAAAATTTTAAACCAAAAGAGCCGTCAGTTAAAGGCGGCTCTTTAAAAATTTCATATTCAATTATTTTATTTTAATCAATACGAACGTAAATGCGAGCCTCCTGTAACTTGCAAAATCTACGTCGCAGTAATTCAAATAAAGTTTTTAACATGTAAAATACCTTCTCTTAATTAAAGCTTTAGTATTTTACACCTAAAAAAATCTTTTGTCCAGTATTGTATATCTTCTTTATCTATTCTTTATTCAGGCAAGATTTAAATTGTCCTCAATAGTAATTTTCATTCTGCCTGCTTCGGGATTTAAAAACTCGATTATTATTTTATTTACCCCGTTTTTAAGGCATTCAACCTGCTCCATAAGGCGCATTGTGCCCTCTTGCCCGAGGCGGAAGCGGATGGGGTTAACTTCGCTTACGGAATTTGCAAACAACTCTACTCCCTGCGTAATAAAGCGAATAGCGTCTTTTGTAAATTTGTAATCGTTAATTTGAACATATTCAAGTCCGCAGATAACCCCCGGACCCAGGACATTTTTCAAATCAAACTCAATTCCCTCATCACATGAGCGCAGAGAACCCTTTTTGTAAACCCTTTTAATCAAAAAATCGGGGACAACAGCCATATTTAACTCCTTATATTCAGTATGCGAAGATTGCGATATTAATTAAAAAAGCTGATAAACCTTATGGGTCTCTATATTTATTATAACATCTTTTAAATAGTTTTTAAAGTCCCAAACCCCTTTAATTCTGTGGCTTTTTTCCCAGGTTACAATTTTAATTTCATTCTCTTTTTTAAGAAATTCTTTCGGAAGATAAAACTTGGACTGATTAGCATTGTGTCTGATGTAGCGCCCTATTTTTACATCGTTTAAAAATATGGTTGCCCGCCTGAAGGGAGTTTTCTCCATATCAAGAACAAAAGGCGCAAAGACATCTTCCCTGAAATATTCTTTGGGAATTTCAAATCTTTTCTCAAGACATGCAAGGTATGGAGCCTGAGAATCATCCGGCTCTCTTTTATCAAGGGTTATTCTGCCTCTTATGTGCCAATCTATGTACTCGTTTGTATCTGTTTTAAAGTATACAAGACCGCGCGGAGAGCCGATATTATTTGAAAAACCCCTGTCAAAACCGAGATTTTGCACAAGCACGGTAATTTCATTTTCTTCACCGCTATAAACGGCAGGGTCAACATCCACAACTATATGCTCATCAATCGTTGCAAGGTTGTCATGCTTATAACTGTTACGGTTAAGAATTTCATATCCGTTAATATAAATTGCAAAAATATGCCTTGCCGTTATGGCAATTTCTCGTGCTCTATTTGAAATTTTACCCTTATACCAGACAAATTCCGAATAAACATCCGAGGAGAAAGTATCCTGCAGGGTAAAGTCCTCATTATGTTTTATTTTCTTCCAGTTTGAATAATCATACCCGTGCTCGATTTCATTTGCGCAAAAATAAACATCAAAATCCGTAAGTTTAATCCGCTTATTTTGTAAATCAGGCGCAAAACAGTGCTCTACAAAACCGTTTTTAAGGTCAAAAGTCCTGATGAGAGTTTCATTTTCTAGCGCGATTTTGCCGTCGGGGTATGCAAATTTTGCACCGAAAACAAGAGCATTATTTAGCTTCCAGCAGTCTTTTGCACTTTGCCTTGTAATAAATACTATAGATGTCTTTTTGCCGCAGTCATTATCCGCTCCGAAATAAAAACCCTCAAAATCCTCTCTGTCGGCGCTTATTGTCTTTTGCACCCCGTTTTCATCCTCTATTGTTATAGAGTTTTTCTCATCAGAGAATACAAAAACAACTTCCCTGTCGCTGTCCTGAAGGCGCGTAAAAATCTCAGTGCCCGATTTTACAATGGTAACGGCTCTGAGTTTCAAATTGCGGGGGAGAATTTTCATATCAAAAGAGTCCATATTAACACCGTTTATCATTGTTTCGCAGGTGTTAAAATTCCGCAAAAACAACCAGTCACAGTCATTTGTCAGGTCTTTTCTTACCTTTGCAAAACAGTTGGCGGGAATTTCAAAATCGACATCTTTTGCTTCGGTTTGAGTAAAGTCAAAACCGTCCAGAAAATAATTTATTTCTTTTGCTTTTTTAAAATTATCTTTAATTACCCCGAGTTCGCTGATGGGAGAGGCAAAATCATAGCTTGTATACACTTCATCCGATGACATATCAAGGATATTCGTTCCGCCTGCACACATATAGTGGTTAAACATAGTAACCCCTTGCGAGAGCGCAGTTTTGGTCATAATATTAATGTGCTCTTCGCCCATATCCTCTCTTATGCGCTCATAACCGTATCCGAGCCACTTATCATACCAGCCCGACTGCATTTCCATAATAAAAAGCGGTGAATCATCCTTAAAGGAGCGTATGACCTCTTCAAGGTTATCAAGGGTATCAAAAGCGTATGTTTCTTTTTTCCAATCGGTTTTAGGGTTAATATAAGGGTAAATATCACACGCATAGATATCAACATCATCGGCATAAAGTCCCGCAATATAGGCATCATTATGAAATACGGGAACATTAATGCCGCAGGAGCGTACAATATCGTAAAGTTCCTTTATATATTCGTTTTCGCCGCCGTTTGTCGAGTATTCGTTTTCAATCTGCACCGCAATCAGATTGTCAAAATCTTTTACAACGGGTAAAACCTTGCAATACCAGTCTTTCAGGTATTTCATATAAGAAGGCGAATAAACATAATCGCCATCAATTCTGTTTCTCGGGATAACGTCTTTTTCTTTTAAAAGCCAGTAAGGAAGCCCGCCCGCCGAGATTTCTCCGTTAATATAGGGCCCCGGGCGTACAATCATATAAAGACCTAAATCGCGTGCAACACTAAAAAGCGTGCGGATGTCTTTAAATCCTTCAAAATCCCAGAAGTCTTTTTTGGGATTATGAAAAGACCAGCAAAGATATAAATCCACACAGTTATAACCGCCCGCTTTCATTTTAGAGAGTCTGTCGCGCCACTCTTTTTCGCCAAATACTCTAAAGTAGTGCAGTGTGCCTGATTTTAAGAATTTTCTTTCACCGTCAACAATAAGCGAATATTTATCAAATTTTACATCCATAGATAATATTCTAGCGTTTGTTTTAAAATTATGCAACAATTTGTTTATTATACATTTTTGTTTACGAAACGTTAAAATATATTAAGAAATTTGCATAGTAATATTTTTTGTGTAATAATAATTATCGTTAATAGTCTAACCATTCCTTTCTTGACTTATGCGATTTGTTCAACAAGTCGCATTTTATTTTGCTTAATTTATATTAACTTTTTGACCGCAAAAATCCTCATAATATAATTATTTTATGAGGATTTTAGGAATAGACCCCGGCATAGGGATTACGGGATACAGCATAATTGAAGCACAGGATGATTCATACACGCTTTTGTCCTGCGGCTCTATTCAAACGGATAAAGACCTTCCCCATCAAAAAAGACTTGCGGAAATTTATAAAGATATAAAGTATATCTGTGCCGCCTTTAATCCTGAGAGCGCGGCTATTGAGCAGCTTTTTTTCTTTAAAAACCAGAAAACAATTATTCCCGTGGCACAGGCTCGCGGCGTGATTCTTGCGGCACTTGAGGAATCAGGCATAGAAGCGGGAGAGTATACACCCATTGTCGTAAAACAGGTCTTAACGGGTCATGGCAGAGCCAGCAAAGATGAAGTAAAATCCATGGTTGAAAGATATGTTGAGTTGAATCCCAACACAAAACTTGATGACACCATAGACTCAATTGCAATCGGTATATGCCATGCCAGAAATCTGGAAATCAAAAATAAGGAGCGTTTATGAATACTTTAATTGCAAAACAAGCCGTCTTGTACAGTCTTATATTCGGAGCAGTGCTTGCGCTGTTCGGGTCTTTTAATTTTTTAATCGGTCTTGTTGCATTTATACTTGCGCTGCTGTGTGCGCCTGCAGTTATTTTATTTATGAAAAAAACAAATAAAATAGGTTTTCTTGAAAGCCAGCAGGCAGCAGCACTTGGCGGATTGTGTGGATTTTGTGCCACAATAAGTTTCTTTTTAATTTTTACCCCAATGACGCTCATTTTTACAAAATTTGCACCGCTTGTTAATAAAATCCTGCCCTTTATAAGCGGCTATCACTATGCATACGGGCTTCAATACATTGTAACATTTGATTCCCTGTGGCTGTTTTTTATCATAGTAATAATGATAGCCGGAGTCGGAGCCCTTACAAATTCCACAACCGCAATGGGAACGGTATTTTTGCTTGCACAATTTGAACAAAAACCCAAAGACATTGAAGAAATTGACATACACATCGAATAAAGGAAAACAAAATGAGCGAATTTCACTCTAAAATAAAAACCGTAGAATGGATTAAAACAGGCGACCTGAAAGGTGTTTCAAGAATGGTCGACCAGACTTTAATCCCATATGAATACAAAAAAGTTGACATTAAAACAACGGAGCAGATGTATAATGCCATAAAAACAATGATAGTGCGCGGAGCACCCGCTATAGGAATCTCGGGAGCACATGGTGCTGCGCTTTGCGCAATTGAACTTCTTGAGAAAAACGAAAAAAACTTCACGGAAGAACTGAAAAAAGGCATTGAGTATATAAATTCCTCGCGCCCGACAGCCGTAAATCTCAGCTGGGCGCTTAACGAGCAGTTAAAAATAATTGATAAAGGCGGCACAAAAGAAGATATCACACACGCGCTTATTGAAAATGCAATAAAACTTGAAAATGAAGATATTGAAATCAATAAAAAAATAGGCGACTTCGGGGCGCAGATAGTCCCTAAAGGGGCAACAATCCTTACGCACTGTAATGCGGGAGCACTTGCAACAGTAGGCTACGGAACCGCTCTGGGGGTTGTAAGAAGTGCTTACGCTAATGACAACACCATTCAGGTCTTTGCGGATGAAACACGCCCCAGACAGCAGGGCGCGCGCATAACAACATTTGAACTTGTAGAAGACGGCATTCCCGTGACACTTATAACGGATGGTATGTGTTCCTATTTTATGAAAAAAGGCATGATAGATGTCGTTGTGACAGGCGCCGACAGAATAGCCTCCAACGGCGACACTGCAAACAAAATCGGCACATATACGGTTGCAATAGCCGCTAAATACCATAATGTTCCTTTCTACATCGCGGCGCCAAAATCTACAATTGATATGTCAATTAAAAACGGCAGTGAAATACCTATCGAGTTGAGAGATGAAGAAGAAGTAACCGTTATAAACGGCAAAAGAATCTGCGCGCAGGGCGTTAAAGTTATTAATCCAAGCTTTGATGTGACACCTAATGAACTTATAGCGGGTATCATAACCGAAGAAGGCATCTTTAAACCCGATGAACTTCATAAACTCTTTATGAAATCTTAATTTGATTAGCAAAATCTTGTGTAATAAAATAACTGAATTACACAAAGAGGGAATTAATTTATGTGCGGAATAGTAGGATATATCGGAAATTCAAAAGCAAGCGAAGTTCTTTTAAAAGGGCTTTCCTATCTTGAATACAGGGGCTACGACTCATCAGGAGTTGCCCTTATGACAAAAAACAAAATTGAAATCTTTAAAGCCCCGGGGAAACTGAACAATCTAAGGGAAGTTTTAAGCGGCGCCTCAGACATCTGCAACAGTTCAACCTGCGGCATAGGTCATATCCGCTGGGCAACACACGGACTTCCGACGGAACTTAATGCCCACCCGCACACATGCAACTGCGGCAGTCTTGTTGTTGTGCACAACGGCATAATAGAAAATTATAAAGAACTCAAAGCAGAACTTGAAAAATGCGGCTGCGAGTTTAAATCTCAAACTGACTCGGAAGTTGCCGCCCACCTTATCGCACATGAATTTTCGAAATGCAAAGACCTGCTTAAGGCCATGACATCGGCAATAAAAAAAATTAACGGCGCATATGCATTTTGCGCCATGCACAGGACACTGCCCGACAGAATTGTCGTCGCAAGAAAAAACGCCCCCCTTATAATAGGCGTCGGAGAAGGTGAAAACTTTATTGCAAGCGACATCCCGGCTATCATTGAATACACAAAAAAAGCAATTTATTTAAATGATAATCAGGTCGCGGAAGTTAAGAGAAACTCTATCAAAATAACCGATTTGGACGGTAAAGTTCTTGAAAACAAAATAGAAATGCTTCCCTTTGAGCCTGTTGCACTTTCAAAAATGGGCTACAAACACTATATGCTTAAAGAAATCCATGAGCAAAGTGATGTGGCAAGGAATGTGCTAAGCGGCAAACTGCAAGACGCAAAGTCCCCGATTACTCTTCAGGATGTAAAATTAAGCGAAAGAGAAATCAAAAATATAAACAGAATCCAGATAATTGCCTGCGGAACATCCCTGCATGCAGGTCTTGTAGGCAAATACATTCTTGAAAAATTCGCCAAAATCCCCACAGATGTTGAAGCCTCAAGCGAATATATCTACAGGGACACCATTGCCGATAAAAACACGCTTGTAATAGGCATATCGCAATCGGGCGAAACTGCTGACACTATAACGGCAATTAAACAGGTGCGCAAAAAAGGCTCCCATGTTTTGATTATTACAAACAGACCCGACAGCACCATGGCGCGCCTTGCCGACAGCCTTTTGCCAGTAAATGCGGGTATTGAGGTATCCGTTGCAGCTACAAAATCTTATATGGCGCAGCTTCTCTCGCTTTACCTGCTTACGATGTTCATCACCCAGAAAATCGACCCGCAAAGCGTAAAAGACAGAGAAATCACTTCGC
>ERZ1643249.1381-NODE-1381-length-24609-cov-14.429828_pt1 | contig 24609 bp, 19 predicted proteins | sample MGYA00579263_ERZ1643249 | MGnify/ENA primary metagenome ERZ1643249 (study PRJEB29033, sample SAMEA4952264) | chicken gut metagenome | biome: Broiler Chicken; feature: Gastrointestinal Tract; material: Caecum | place: Ireland | collected 2018 | study: Broiler...
TTTTTATTTTAAATTTTAAAAATATTCTTACTGGAATTTACTTTTTTATTCAACCTTTTTTTCTAGTTATTACAACATTTTTGGTACACTTGTTTATTTATAATATTGCTTTTTCTAATCTTTCTATTCTTTGTAAGTTACTTTTGTACATTGATTCAGTTGAAGTTTGAAAAGACCATAATATTTCTTCAATGTCTTCTTTATCTTTATTCAATTTTCTATGAAGTCTATCCCAGCGTCTTTCGTTTTCTTCCCAACGTTTTTCGTTTTGTTCCCAACGTTTATTGTTTTCTTCCCTAAATTCATTGATTGCTCTAAGGATTTGAACTGCCATGTCTTCACTCATATGCTCACCTCCTTTCGGATTAAGTTTTAATTTTTGTTTAAATAAGAATAAAAAATAAAATAATAAAATTTGATTAAAAAAATATGAAATAACAATTTTGATTAAATGCAAATAGTGTACCAAAATGTTATGCAGTTATTATAATATTAAAACTGATTATTTGTCAAGAATTTTTCATCTACAAAATTCGACAAAACGTTATTTGCTATTATTTACAATCATAGAAGGGTTCCTAAAAATAGGACCCCCTTCGTTTTTTATATTATATCTCTATGATTAAAGCTATCATATGTCGTAATTAACATAAGTACTGCACAAACAGCTAGCACTGCAAGTGAGAATTGTAAAGATGTTGATGTTGCAAAACTACTACCCATTATTGCTAAAGGATTATCTGCATTAACAAATATTTTATCTGCAATATTTAAATTATTAAATGGTACAAATCTTATCCAATCTTTTTGTATTAATTGATTTATAATTGACATTACAATTCCATTTCCAATGTATATTGCCACACTAAAACTTACTGATACAGCTGTGTTTCTGATTAATACAGAAAGCATTAATGCAAATAAAGCAAATATTACAACTGGTATTATTTTAGCAAAGTACATTTCGAAAATATAAATCATATTCGGTATTGTTTTTACTACTCCATCTTGTACATAAATGTATTCTGTTCCTTGTTCTGTAAAGAACATGTTTGAACATATTATAGTTAGTACAACCATTATTAATGTAATCACTATGATATAGAAAAATAGTGATAATATTTTTGCGGTTAATATTTTCCATCTTTTGTTAGGAGTTAATGCCCAAAATTTTATAGAACCTGTTGAAACTTCTGTTGATATTGCTCCACCTGCAATTATCATTGCAGTAATTGCTATCATTGCAACTACCATACTAGGAGCTAGCAATTCAAAAATTTGTCTATAATTTTCAGAATAGCTTAATTCCGGAAAATCATTTTCTAATCTATATTGATAAATTTTTATATTATCTTCATATTCTTGCTTATCTTCTGGAGATAATGCTTTTGATGTTCTAGTATCTACTCCTGTTCTAAGGCTTTTTTGTAAATTTTCAATTTGATTTATACATTGAGTTTTCCAATATGGATCATCAACGCTTTCTCCTATTTTACATTTTTCTTTTAAATTTAGTACAAATATTTTGTCATCATATTCTGTTTGACTTATTTCACCATTTTTCAATTCTTGCTCAACTTTTTGTCTTTCAAAATCTATATATTTTGAAAAATCATTTTTTCTCAACATTGTGTCTAATTCAGTTGTATCTATTCCAAGTTGTTTTGCTTGCATAATCTCATTCAAAATTTGAGATTTCCAATAGTCTGAATATATAACTACATTGTATTCTAATGCAAGTTCACATCTTTCTAATTGTTGCATATATTCTTCTCTAGTACTTTCATCTAAATTATTATTTCTAAGTGCTTCATTTATATTTTCAATTTCTTTCTCTGTTTGACTTAATAATACTTCCTCTGTTCTAGAATTTGATGAACTAGAATTTATGTTTTGCATAAGTTTTACAAATCCTAATGTACCTATTAATGCTAGTAAAATTACAATTAACAATATTTTTGTGGATAACTTTTTCCATGTTTTTATGTTTTCATTAACAAATAGTTTCCATATTTTACTCACCTTTAACACCACCTTTTTTACCATTTTCAAAATTTTCACCTTTTGTAGCATCAAAGAATATTTCTTCTAATGTATGTTCTTTTGGTATTACAGCTTTGATTTCTACATCAGCTATTGCTAATTCTTTTATAATTTCTGGTACTTTTTCTGTTTCTACAGTTATTTCTATATTGTTTTGTTCTAATTTTGATTCTAAGTTAAATTTCTCTTTTAATATTTTTTGTGCTTTTTCAATATTTTTTACTTTTACATCTAATACTTCAGTTTTTTCTTCTTCTTCGCTTGAAATTTCTTCTATTTTCACAATTTTTCCATTATCAATTACTGCAACTCTATCACACATTAGTTGCATTTCTGATAAAATATGTGATGATACAAATACTGCAACACCATCTTTATGTGAAATTTCTTTTAGTATATCTCTTAATTTTTTAATTCCCGCTGGATCAAGTCCATTTGTAGGCTCATCTAATATTAAAACTTTTGGTTTATGTAAAAGTGTTATTGCTAATCCTAATCTTTGTTTCATTCCTAAAGAATATTTTCCAACCTTTTCTTTAGATCTATTATCCAATTCTACTAGTTTTAATACTTCATCTATTCTTTGTTTAGATACATTTCTTATTCTTGCATGTAATTTTAAATTGTCTATTCCAGACATATATTTATACATGTCCGGATTTTCAACAATTGCTCCTATACATTCCATTGCTTTTTCAAATTGTTTTTCTGTATCATATCCATTTACTTTTATTGTTCCTTCATCATTGTCTATTAATTTCAAAATCATTTTTATTGTTGTCGTTTTTCCTGAACCATTTGGTCCTAAAAAGCCAAATATCTCTCCTTCTTTAACTTCAAGGCTTAAGTTGTCTATTACTTTTCTTTTTCCAAATGTCTTGCTAACATTTTTTAGTTCCAATACAGTATTTGACATTTTCTAAATTCCCCCTTAATACATATTTATTGAATTTTGATATGAATTTTCTGAATAATATATCAAATTAGCATAAACTACCTTCCATTTGCCATTAACTTTTTGCAATGTTATTTCTTCCATAGCTATTGGCATTGAATTTTGCTTTTCTTTAATTTCATTATTATCATTCATGTAGTTTGATGCAGTTTCGATTTGACCATTTATTGATACTGTAACCTGGTCTCCATCAAATGTGAAGCTAGACATTTCAATATTTGTGTGTTCAAATTTTATTCTTGTTTCTCCATCTTGATATCCTGAATTAAGATTTGCTATAGCAAAATCTTGTTGGATTTTTATTGCATCCTCATTTTCAATCATAACTTTTTCTAATTCGTTATGAAGTTCTTTTATATATTCTTGTTTTTTGTTTTCTAGTTCTTCACCTGTTAATGTTCTTATTTTTTCTGGAAGAACTGAATATTTATCTGTTATATTCAAAAAGTTTTCACAAGCTACTTTTATATCAGCTCTATCTGCTTTTCTTTGCTTTTCAACTCCTGCTAAATAGATTATTAAAATAATTAACACTATTATAGTTAAAACTAAGCCTTTATTTATTTTCTTTAACTTTTTCATATTTTTGCCGATTTTATCGACTTCCCCCTTTCTATTTGAACAATTATTGTTCATTTAATATTGCTAATATGTCTTCATCTTTTTTTAAGTTTTCGCCCAAAAATTCATAACATTTCTTACTTGTTTTCATTGCTGTTAATCCAATTTCTTTGTCTTCACGTAATCTATTACTTGCAAACTTAATTATAATTGGTTTATTTTTTACTGCTTCTAAAACTACTTCTTTGTCATCTCTCATTTCTTTACTTGCAAAATAAAGTATTTGACCAGATTGTTTTAGCCCTGCTAATAGCAGTTCTTTGTCTTGTAATAAATTTTCTTTTGTATAGCAATATGTCCATCCAACTTTACTTACAGAATCATATACCACCTCTCTATCTCCTTTTAGTCTATCACTCACGAATTCTAATGCTTCTGGGTTATTATGTACTGCTTCTAATGCTATTTCTTTATCATCTTTTAATTCATCACTTGCAAATTCTAATAATGCTCCTTCTTTTTTTACATTTTCTAAAACATATTCTCTGTTATTTGCATTTTGCTTCATTTTTGTGACTTCAATTCTTTCTGGCATTTCTAACTCCTTTCTCTCATAATGTAGGTCAATAGAACAAAGACCATATTTTGTTTATGGCCTAATTATATCACTCAATTTTCACTTTTTCTATACTTCTTTATTAATACTTTATTAACAATTTATTAATATATTATGATGCTTTTTGATTTCTCAATTCATTTGCATATTTAAGTGTTACTTCATTTATTTCTCCTGAAGAAATTCTAGCAATTTCACATATTACTTCTTGCTCATTTAATAATTGTACACTTGTAGTAGTTCTTTCATTTTCTACTTTTTTGCTAATGAAATAATTATAATCTGCAATTGCAGCAATTGGTGCTAAATGTGATACACATATTACTTGATGTTCTTTTGATATACTTTTCATTTTACTTGCAACTGTTCTAGATGCTTTCCCACTAATACCTGTATCTATTTCATCAAATATTACTACTGGAATTCTATCAACTTCTGTCAATACTTTTTTGATTGCAAGCATAATTCTTGACATTTCTCCACCAGAAGCTATTTTGCTTAACTCACTTTCATTTTCTCCGACATTTGTTTTTATAAGGATTTGTACACTGTCTTTTCCATCTTCGAAAAATTCATTTATTTTATATTCTACTTTTATATTTATTATTGCATTTGTCATCTCTAAATCTAATAATTCCTTATTAATTTTAGAACTTAATTTTTGTGCTTCTTCTTTTCTAATTCCACTAATTTTTTCTGCAAGTTTTGTCATTTCGTTTTCTAACTCTTTTTGTTCTTTTTTTAGTTGTTCATTATATTTGTCAACATTTTCTATTTTATCTATTTCTGTTTTTACTTCTTCTCCATATTTTAATATTTCTTCTATGTTGTTTCCATATTTTCTTTTTAAATTATAAATTGTATCAAGTCTTGTTTCTATTTTTTCTATTTTTTGCTCATCAAATTCTATATCTTCCATATAATTATTTATATCTCTTGATATTTCTTGAAGATTATAATATGAATTTCTTAAATTCTCGATTGTTTCTGTATATTTTGAATCTATTTCTTCTATTTTTTCTAATGCTCTAATTGCTGTGCTTAACATGTCTATGACATTTTCTCCAACTGCATTATTTGCTTCTGATAAGTTTTTTGCTATTTTTTCAGAGTTTAATATAATTTTTCTTTTTTCTTCTAATTTTTCTTCTTCTCCTGTTTTTAATTTTGCTTCTTGGATTTCATTTAGTTGATATCTTAGTAAATCTAATTTTCTTTGTTTTTCTTTTTCGTCTCCATAATTTTCTCTTAATTCTCTTTTTATTTCATTATATCTAGTATATTTATTTTTATATTCTACTTTTAAGTCAAAAATTTCTTTTCCAATAAAATTATCTAAATATTTAATATGTGTTTTATTATCAAATAGTTGCTGATTTGCATTTTGTCCATGTATTTCAATGTAATTACTCATAAAATTTTTTAGTTCTGCTACAGTTACTAATCTTCCATTAATTTTACACATATTTCTACCATTTGAATATATTTCTCTTGTTATTATTATATTTCCATCTACTGAATTAATATCATCTGGTGAATACATACATAGTTCTACATATGAATGATTTTCGCCTTTTCTAATTATTTCTTTAGAAAATCTTCCTCCACATATAATATTGATTGCATCTATTATTAATGACTTTCCTGCTCCTGTTTCTCCTGTAAATACATTCATTCCTTTGTTTAAATTTATTTCTAAATCATCTATTATTCCTATATTTTTTATATGTATATTTGAAATCATTTTTTACCTCTTTCTGATACATATACCGCAAATATATGTTCGTGTTTATTATACAATTCTTTTTTGTTAATTGTCAATACTTTTTGCGAACTTTTTTTCGTTTTTATTAACTTTAAAAAAGTAAAAAGGTGCCCCCCTATCAACTATTGCTGATAGGGGGGCTACTGTATGCTAGACCACTAGAGCATAAGCTCCGGGTCTTAGGATAGGGATTCTTACTGAGGAGGTAAAACTCAAGGTGTTGATCATGAAAAATATTTACATGACAGAATCCCTTTTAATGTTACGAGCATGTGCTTATTAGCACTTAATGCATTATTATAATACCATAAATTAACATAATTGTCAACATTTTTGTCGATTTTTTTAGAAAATGTTGATTTTTGAATATTTATTGTTCCAAATATTTTTTTAGGAACTTCCCTGTATAACTTCTCTCATTTTTACAAATTTGCTCTGGAGTACCTACTGCAACAACTTCTCCTCCTGCATCTCCACCTTCTGGTCCTAAATCAATAATATGATCTGCTGTTTTTATTAAATCTAAATTATGTTCTATTACAATAATAGTATTTCCTGTATCTACAAGTCTTTGTAAGATATCTACTAATCTATGGACATCAGCTATATGTAATCCTGTAGTTGGTTCGTCTAATATATAAAGAGTTTTTCCTGTTGCCCTTTTTGATAATTCTGTTGCAAGTTTTACACGTTGTGCTTCTCCTCCAGATAGTGTAGTTGAAGGTTGTCCTAGTTTTATATATCCTAACCCTACATCATATAGTGTTTGAATTTTTTGTTTTATTTTTGGAATATTAGCAAAAAATTCTAATGCTTCTTCAACTGTCATATCTAATACATCAGCTATATTCTTTCCTTTATATTTAACTTCTAGAGTTTCTCTGTTATATCTTTTTCCTTTACATACTTCACAAGGAACATATACATCTGGTAAGAAATGCATTTCTATTCTATGAACACCATCACCAGAACAACTTTCACATCTTCCTCCTGATACATTAAAACTAAATCTGCCTTTTTCATATCCACGCATTTTAGCTTCATTTGTTCCTGCAAATATATCTCTTATTAAATCAAATGTACCTGTATATGTTGCTGGATTTGAACGTGGTGTTCTTCCTATTGGTGATTGGTCTATATTTATTATTTTATCAATATTTTCTAAGCCTTTAACTTGTTTGCATTTTCCTGGTTTTTCATTTGAACCATTCAATTGTTGTGATATATTTTTATATAAAACTTCATTTATTAATGTACTTTTTCCTGAACCTGATACACCTGTAACACAAATAAATTTTCCTAGTGGAAATTTTACACTAATATTTTTTAAGTTGTTTTCTGTTGCTCCAACAACTTCAATATTTTTCTTATTTCCTTTTCTTCTTGTTTTTGGAACATTAATTCTTTTTCTTCCACTTAAATAATCTCCTGTTATTGAACCTGGTATATTTTTTATTTCTTCTGCAGTTCCTTGTGCCATTACTTGTCCACCATGTACACCCGCTCCTGGTCCAATATCTATTATTTGGTCTGCTGCATACATTGTATCTTCATCATGTTCTACAACTAATAGTGTATTTCCTAAATCTCTTAATTTTTTTAGTGTTGCTATTAATTTATCATTATCTCTTTGATGAAGTCCAATACTTGGTTCATCTAATATATATAATACTCCTGTTAATCCTGAACCTATTTGTGTTGCTAAACGAATACGTTGTGCTTCTCCTCCAGATAATGTTCCTGCACTTCTTGAAAGTGTAAGATACTCAAGTCCAACATCTATTAAGAATTGTAATCTTGCATCAATTTCTTTTAAAATCATATCTGCTATCATTTTTTGTGAAGATGTTAATTCAAGATTTCTTAAGAATTCTTGTAATTGTCTAATCGACATATCTGTAATTTCGTTGATATTTTTATCTCCAATTTTGATGCATAATATTTCTTTTTTTAGTCTTGCACCATTACATTCATCACAATGCATATTACTCATATACATTTCGTAAAAATCTCTCATTCCTTGAGATTTTGTTTCATTATGACGTCTTTCTAGTGTTGGTATTACTCCTTCAAATGGTGCTCTAAATTTTCTTATTCCTGCATATGATTCATATTCAAAATCTATTTCTTCAGAACCTGTTCCATATAATATTTTTTCTATAAAATCTCTTGGTAAATCTTTGATTTTTTTATTTTTTATGTCTATTCCATAATGCCTTCCTACACTTTCAAAGTACATTCTTGCCATTGTGTCGCCTTTTTTCATTGTACTTGAACCAAATGCTTTTACACCATCATATAATGTTTTATTTTTGTCAGGAATGATTAAATCTTCATCCATTTTCATTAAATATCCTATTCCTGAACATTTTGGGCAAGCTCCGTATGGATTATTAAATGAAAACATTCTTGGTGTTAATTCTGGAAAACTAAATCCACAGTCTGGACAAGCATAATTACAGCTATATAATACTGGCTTTTTTCCAACAACATCAATTAATACCATATTGTCTGCTCTTTTTAATGCAACTTCAATTGATTCTGTTAATCTACTTGTGATATCTTCTTTTATTACTAATCTATCAACAACTACTTCAATTTCATGTTTTTTATTTTTGTCAAGTTTTATCTCATCTGTTAATTCATATATCTCTCCATCTACTCTAACTCTTGCAAATCCATCTTTTTGTAGTTCTTCAAATAGTTTAGTATATTCTCCTTTTCTACTTCTTACTACTGGAGCTAATATTTGTATTCTTGTTCCTGGCTCTAGTTTTAAAACATTATCAACTATTTGATCTATTGATTGTTTTTCTATTTTTTTACCACAGTTTGGACAATATGGAACACCTATTCTAGCATAAAGTAAACGTATATAATCATATATTTCTGTTACTGTTCCTACTGTTGAACGAGGATTTTTAGATGTAGTTTTTTGGTCTATTGAAATTGCAGGAGAAAGACCATCTATTGATTCTACATCTGGCTTTTCCATTAAACCTAAAAATTGTCTTGCATATGATGATAAACTTTCTACATATCTTCTTTGTCCTTCTGCATATAATGTGTCAAATGCAAGTGAAGACTTTCCTGAACCAGAAAGCCCTGTTATTACTACTAATTTGTCTCTAGGTATTTCTAAGTTGATATTTTTTAGATTATGTTCTTTTGCCCCTTTTATGATAATTTTGTCATTCATTTTTATTCCCCCTACTAGTCGTCTAATGAAATTCCTTCTGTTTTTATTTTTCCGTTTATATATTGTTCTAATTTCTTTTTTCCATATTCACTTTTTGGTCTCATCATAGTTTTTGGGTCTTTATATCCTATATGTAAATTTGTTTCTAAAAATTTCTTTAAAAGTTCAGGTTCTATTCTTTCAACAGCACCTTTTTGATTTGAATATAAAAATATGTCATTTATATCTGTATCTGAATAGTAAATTATATATGAATGTGAAACTTTTTCTTCTCCTTGTGAATTTTCTCTTGTCAAATAACAAGGCAATAGGAATATTTTATCTGTACCATCAAAGTGTGAATTTGATAATTTTACCAAGAATTTTTCATAGAACTCATATGATGCTACTACCCCAGCTGTTTCTAATGCTTTTTTTATCTCTGGATCATTCATAAATTCTTGCATTTTTTCATATTCTGATTTATCTGTTGCATTTAAATCTTTTACTAATTTATGGGCATAATCATCTGAATATTTTTCTCCTTCTTTTAAATATCCTACTGTTCTCATTATTTTATCAATTTCTTCATCTTCTTGTGTAAACATATATTCACTGCTTATTCTAGCTCCTAAATTTCTTGGTCTTCTTTTTGTTTTTAATGCTTTTGCTTCATCTTGGACATCTATTTTTACTTCTTCACCTGATTTAAGCTTTACTATTGCATATAAGTGTTCTTCTATACCTGTTGCATATAGTTGAAAATATTCTGAATATTGATATGTACCAAATCCTCTTTCTACACCTTCCAATATTACATTTAATCCATTTTTATCTGCAATATATTTATATACCATTGCTAACATTTTGCATGTTGCTTCAGGTGAAATATCCATTTCTCCAACATCTTCTATTGTTATTTTTTCGCCTTTTGAATTGCTTTTTAGTCTTTCTTTAAATTCTTGATGCATTTTCCCCTCACTTTTAGTGTGAAAGAAAAAATTCGGATCAAATGCCATTATTTTTAATTGATTTACCAAAATAGCTATTGCTTTTTCTTTTTCATTAAAATCTCTTCCTATTTCTTTTTCTCTTTTTTGTATATTTTCAGTTACTATTTTTTCAATTTCTTTTATTTTCATTTTTATCACCTTTCATAAAATTACTCTATTATTATATCAAATGTTTGTTTCTTTTTCAAGGATAATAGACTATTTCTAATTATTCTTATGCATTTACAATACTTATGAAATGTAATTATTTATTTTTAAATTTAAATTTTCTATTTTCTTATTAATAAACATTATAAATCTTTTTATTAATGATATATGTGTTATTAATTTATATAATCCTCTTCTTACTAAATCAATAATTAAACATAGTATAAATACAGCAAATATTATAAAGACTATGTAAAGTATCATAAACCAAGAATCAGCATATTTTATTGCATTAAATTTTTCCCATATAATAAATCTAAAATTAAAGTTATAATGTATCAAATAAATTGAAAAAACAGATGGTGAAATTATAGTTATTAATTTGGTTAAAAATTTAGAGTTTATTTTTATGGTTTTAAACTTCATAAATAATAAAACTGTCATTGCAATAACTATCAAATTATAGAACTCTCTAAAATTTGTTAATAATCTATAAAATATAGGATGTAAATTATCATCATATATAAATATTTTGTTAAATATAGTTGTAAGTGTATAACAATATATTAATATAAATGTAAGTATTAAATATTTTATAATATAATATTTATCTTTTTTTATACTAACAAATTTTTTCATGTAAAATCCAATTGAATACATCATAAATACAGGTAGAATTTTTGCTGAAAGTAATTCATTTGGATTAATGGTCATACGAACAATGGATAATAAAAAGATCCATAGTATAAGCATAAATTTGAATTGATTTTTAGACAAAATGTTTAGCCACATATTTAATATTGGTGAAAACATATATAATATAAAATATGCGTTTACAAACCAATAACTACCAGATGAAATTGGAAAAAATGCTGAAAACTTATTTGTTTTTATATTTATTAATGTCCCTATAAAATATAATAATAAAGAATAAAATACAACTTTTCCATATAAAAGAAATATTTTTTTAAGTTAATTTTATAGCTAGACATATAATAACCTGATATTATAAAAAATGTTGGTACGGCTACTAAAGATAATGTGTCTAATATTCTAATACCAACTAAATTATAAGTAGGTATTTTTGAATTTCCTAAGAGATTGCCATTCCCTAAGCAATGAATTGTAATTACCATTAACATTGCAATAATTTTTAATAAATCAATATTTGTATCTCTTGTTTTTGGCTTATTTGTAGTTAACTTTTCTTGTTCTTCTCTTTCTTTTGTATAAATATTCATTATAAACATCCTCCTGATAAATATTATAATATTTATAGTATTTTATTGTCAACATTTTAAAGCTTACATTATCTAAACCTGTAATTACTTGTTTTTTAATAAAAAATATGTTATAAATATTATTGAATTATATAAAAAATAGTAAAGGAGATTTTATGAATTCGAAATACAATGAAGATATTTTAGAAAAATGTCTTCCAAAATATTTAGAAGAAGATTTAAAAAAATTAAAAAATGGAATAAAAAATAAAGTAAGTTATTTAGATTGTTTAATTAATGAATTACAAGGTTCAGTAAATAGTGCATTTGTAGATGGAGATATTACAGAAGAACAATGTGATTACTTTTATAAAAAATATATTTATGCTGGATTAGTTTAATAATTATTATATTAACAGGAGGTTAATTATGATAGATTTTACAAATTGTGAAATAAATAAATTTAAATATTATGGTGGCAAAAATGGAGGAAAAATCTGTATCAAATACAATAATGAAGATTATATGTTAAAATTTCCTGGAATAAATGAAGGAATATCCGAACATGGATACTCAAATAATTGTATTTCAGAATATGTTGCTTGTAACATAATAAAAACATTAGGTCTTAAAGTGCAAGACACATTATTAGGTTTATATAATTTAAATGGTTCAGAAAAAATTGTTGTAGCGTGCAAGGATTTTACTTCAAACGGAACTGTGTTAAAACAATTTGCAGAGCTTAAAAATAGTCAAGTAGAAACATCTAAAAATGGTTATGGAACAGAATTAGATGAAATAGAAAAAACTATAGATGAACAACAAATATATGATGTAAAAGATTTAAAAGATTTCTTTTGGGATATGTTTATAGCAGACTGCTTAGTAGGAAATTTTGATAGACATAATGGTAACTGGGGATTCTTAATAAACGAAGGTTTTAAAGAAATAGAAATCGCTCCTATCTATGATTGTGCTTCTTGTTTATATCCTCAATTAACAGATGAAAGAATAGCACAAATAATAAATGATGAAGCAGAAATGGAAGCTAGAGTATTTGTATTTCCAACTTCTGCTCTAAAAATAAAAGACAAAAAAATTAACTATTTTGAATATATAAGTAGTTTAGAGAATGAAAATTGTAATACAGCTTTACTTAAAATTTTTCCTAAAATTAATTTAGAAAAAATTAATAGTATTATTGATAAAACTCCATTTATCTCAGATATTAGAAAAGAATTTTATAAAAAGATAATAAATATGAGATATACTAAAATATTAAAATATAGTTTTGAAAAATGCAAATAATTTAGAAAGAGGGACTTATGTTTAAATTACATTCAGAATATAAACCAACAGGTGACCAACCTAGAGCAATCGAATACTTATCAAATGGAATAAAACAAGAAAAAAAATATCAGACACTACTTGGTGTTACAGGTTCTGGTAAAACTTTCACTATGGCAAATATAATACAACAAGTTCAAAAGCCTACTCTTGTTTTAGCTCATAATAAAACACTTGCAGGGCAATTATATTCAGAATTCAAAGAATTTTTTCCTGAAAATAATGTTGAATATTTTGTAAGTTATTATGATTATTATCAACCAGAAAGCTATATTCCACAATCTGACACATATATTGAAAAAGATGCATCAATAAATGATGAAATTGATAAATTAAGGCATTCAGCTACTGCCTCTTTATTTGAGACCAAAGATGTTATAATTGTAGCTTCTGTATCATGTATATATGGATTGGGTGACCCTATAGATTATGAACATATGATAGTTTCTTTGCGTCCTGGAATGCAAGTTGCTAGAGATACTGTTTTAAAAAAACTTGTAAATATGCAATATTCAAGAAATGAAATAGACTTTAAAAGAGGTACATTCCGTGCAAAAGGTGATATTGTTGAAATCTATCCATCTGACAAAGGAGAATCTGCAATTAGAGTAGAATTTTGGGGTGATGAAATAGAAAAAATCAGTGAAATTAATCCTCTAACAGGAAAAAGCATTGGAACTAGACAACATGTTATGATTTTCCCTAATTCTCATTATGTTACTACTTCTGACAAAATGGAAAGAGCTATTCAAACTATTGAACAGGAAATGGAAGAACGTGTAGAATATTTCAAAAGTCAAAATAAACTTATTGAAGCTCAACGTATTCAAGAAAGAACAAATTTTGATATTGAAATGATGAAAGAAACTGGATTTTGTCAAGGAATTGAGAATTATTCAAGACATATAAGTGGTAGAGCTCCTGGTAGCCCACCATTTACTCTATTTGACTATTTTCCAAAAGACTTTTTATTACTTATAGATGAATCTCATGCAACAATTCCTCAAGTTAGGGCAATGTATAATGGTGATAAAGCTCGTAAAGATTCTTTAGTTAAATATGGATTTAGATTACCTTCTGCTTATGATAATAGACCTTTGACTTTTAAAGAATTTGAAGAAAGAATAAATCAAGTTGTTTTTGTAAGTGCTACACCTGCAGAATATGAGAAAGAACACTCTGGTGATAATGTTGTTGAGCAAATAATAAGACCAACTGGATTATTAGATCCTAAAATAGAAGTTCGTCCAGTTACAAATCAAATAGATGATTTATTAGAACAAATTAGAATTCGTGTAGAAAAAAATGAAAGAGTTCTTGTTACAACTCTGACCAAAAAGATGGCAGAAGATTTAACATCTTATTTGAAAAACTTAGATATAAAAGTAAATTATATGCATTCAGATATTAAAGCTCTTGAAAGAATGGAAATAATTCGAAATTTACGTTTAGGTAAATTTGATGTTTTAGTTGGTATAAATCTTTTAAGAGAAGGTTTGGATATTCCAGAGGTTTCTTTAGTAGCAATACTTGATGCTGACAAAGAAGGATTTTTGCGTTCTGAACGTTCATTAATTCAAACAATTGGACGTGCTGCAAGAAATACTGATGGAACAGTTATCATGTATGCAGATGAACTTACTGATTCTATGGAAAAAGCAATTAAGGAAACTAATAGAAGACGTAGAATACAAGAAGAATATAATAAAGAACATCATATTACACCTAAAACTATTCAAAAATCTGTTAGAGATTCTATTAAAGCTATTCAAACAGAAGATATTGGTGTTGAATATAAACTTGAAAAAGAAGAAGATATTAAAGATACTATTTCTAAACTTACTGATGAAATGCTTGAATTTGCAAGCAAAATGGAATTTGAGCAAGCTGCTGAAGTTAGAGATAAAATAAAAGAATTAGAAAAATTATTGAATTAAAAGGAGGAGTGCATTGCACTCCTCCTCAAACTATTTGGGGCTACTTACATCATTTCTTCTGCTTTGTAACCTCGCAGGTATAAAGGTTCCCTTTGTAGATTCCTTTTTTGGTAATCACGATGCCATGATATGCCTTTTGCAAGGACATAACTTCACGGCTGTACAGCCGGAGAGTCAAGCTCTCACTGTCAGAAGCCATAAATTTTTCGATCATTTCACCATGTTTTTCGGACCGACTCGGATAACCTCTCATAATTGTTACCTCCATTGCAATAGTTTTTTAGCTAAAAGCTGACTTATATTATACACCTTTTTTCAAAAAATGTAAATACTTAAAGCATATTTTCTAGTCAAGTTCTAATGCTCCTGTATATAATTGATAATATGTTCCTTTTTGAGCAATCAAATCATCATGTTCTCCACGCTCAATAATATTACCATGTTCTAGAACCATTATAGCCTTTGCATTTCTAATAGTAGATAATCTATGTGCGATAACAAATACTGTACGTCCTTGCATTAAACTATCCATACCATCTTGAACAATTTTCTCTGTACGAGTATCTATACTTGATGTTGCTTCATCTAATATTAAAACAGGTGAATTTGCAACTGCCGCTCTTGCTATTGCTAACAATTGTCTTTGTCCTTGTGAAATTTGTTCTCCATCTCCAGTTAACATTGTATTATATCCATCTGGTAATAATTTAATAAATTGGTCTGCATTTGCAAGTTTTGCAGCCTCATATACTTCTTCATCTGTTGCATCCAATTTACCATATCTAATATTGTCCATAATTGTTCCTGTATATAAATGTGTATCTTGTAATACCATACCTAAACTTCTACGTAAATCTGCTTTTTTAATTTTTTTGATGTTTATTCCGTCATATCTTATTTTACCTTTTTGGATTTCGTAAAATCTATTAATCAAGTTTGTTATTGTAGTTTTTCCAGCACCTGTTGAACCAACAAATGCTATTTTTTGACCTGGTTTTGCATATAATGTTAAATTATGAAGAACTTCTTCTCCCTCATTATATCCAAAGCTCATGTTTTCAAATCTTACATCTCCAAGTAATTGAGTATATGTAACTGTTCCATTTTTATGTGGGTGTTTCCATGCCCATATTCCTGTTCTTTCTGGTGTTTCAACTAGTTTACCTTTTTCATCAAATTTGGCATTTACTAATGTTACATATCCTTCATCTGTTTCTGGTTCTTCATCTATTAATTTAAATATACGTTCCGCACCTGCTAATGCCATTAATACAGAGTTTAATTGTTGTGAAATTTGACTAAATGGTAAGTTAAAACTACGTGTAAATTGTAGGAAAGAAGCTATTTGACCTAATGTTAGTCCTCCAATTCCATTTAATGCAAGAATTCCTCCTAAAATTGCTATTAATACATATTGTAAATATCCTATATTTCCCATTACAGGCATTACAATATTTGCATATCCATTAGCTTTAGCAGAACTTTCTCTAAGTGCTTGATTTAATTTGTCAAATTGTTCTTTTGTTTCTTCTTCATGGTTAAATACTTTTATAACTTTTTGACCATTAAGCATTTCTTCTATATATCCATCTACATCTCCTAATGCTTTTTGTTGTTTAATAAAGTATTTACCACTTTTTCCTCCAATAAATTTAGTTACAATTGACATTACTATTATCATTAATACTGCTAGACCTGATAGAGGTATACTTATAGTTAACATCATAATAAAGATTGTTATTACTGTTACTAATGCTGAAAATGCTTGTGGAATACTTTGAGTAATCATTTGCTCTAATGTGTCTGTATCATTTGTGTATAAACTCATAATTTCTCCATGTGGATGTGTATCAAAATATCTAATTGGCAATGATTGCATATGACTAAACATTTCATCACGAATACGTTTTAATACTCCTTGGCTAATATTTACCATTAATCTATTGTAAATATATGTACATACAACACCTACAATGTATATTCCTCCCATTGCAAGAACTGCATAAAATAAGCTTGTGAATTCTGGATCTTGCTGTCCCATTAATGGTGTAATATAATCATCTATTAAATACATTAAAAATAATGGTCCTGCTGTTCCTGCAAGTGCACTAATAATGATTGCTATAAAAACTATTGCTATTTGTAATTTAAATGTGCTTAATACATATCCTAATAATCTTTTAGCTGTTTTCAAATAATGTGGTTTTGGTTGTTGTTCATTATTTTGCTTCATTATCGTCACCTCCGTTTACTTGTGAGTTATATACTTCTTGATAAATTTTATTTGTTTTTAGTAAATTAGTTGGAGTGTCAAATGCGACAATTTCTCCATTATCTATTACAATTACTCTATCTGCATCTTCTACAGAAGAAATTCTTTGAGCTATGATAAGTTTTGTTGTTCCTGGTATTTCTTCTCTAAATGCCTTTCTTATTAAACTATCTGTTTTTGTATCTACAGCACTTGTTGAATCGTCTAATATTAATATTTTTGGTTTCTTTAAAAGTGCTCTAGCTATACAGATTCTTTGTTTTTGACCTCCTGATACATTTGTACCACCTTGTTCTATATATGTATCATATCCGTCTGGGAATGTTTGAATAAAGCTATCAGCTTGAGCTTGTTTACAAGCTTTAATCATTTCTTCGTCTGTTGCATCTTTCTTTCCCCAACGTAGGTTATCTTTTATTGTTCCAGAGAATAATACATTTTTTTGTAATACCATTGCAACTTCATCTCTTAATGTTTCGATATCATAATCTCTTACATCTCTTCCACCAACTTTAACAAAACCATTTGTTACATCATATAACCTAGGTATTAATTGTACTAATGTTGATTTTGCACTTCCTGTGCCTCCTATAATTCCTATTGTTTCTCCTGATTTTATATGTAAGTTAATTCTTTTTAATGTTAGTTTTTTCTTGTCTCCAACATAGCTGAAGTCTACATTATTGAAATCTATACTTCCATCTTTTACTTTTCTTTTTGCATTTTTCTTGTTTTGTATTGTACTTTTTTCATCTAATACTTCTACAATACGTTCAGCAGAGCTTCTTGATATTATTATCATTACAAATACCATTGAAATTATCATTAAACTTGATAGTATTTGTGTTGCATATACTATAACACTTGTTAATTGTCCTGTTGTCATTGAACCACTTACAATTAATTTTGCTGATACCCATGATATTATTAAAATACTCATATATACTGTAAATTGCATTAATGGGCTATTGAATATAACGATTTTTTCTGCTTTTCTAAATAAATTGTAGATTTTATTTGATATGTTCCCAAATTTTTGTATTTCATAATCTTCTCTTACATATGATTTTACAACTCTTATTGAGTTTACATTTTCTTGTACAACATTATTTAAATTATCATATGTTTTAAATACTTTTTCAAAATGAGGATGTGCTTTTATTGCAATATAAAATAATCCTACTCCTAATACTGGTATTGCTACTAGAAATATTGTTGATACTTCAATATTAATTCTGATTGTCATTATTAATGCAAATATTAACATTAATGGCCCTCTTATTAATACACGAATTATCATTTGGTATGCATTTTGTACATTTGTAATATCTGTTGTTAATCTTGTAACTAGACTAGAAGTTGAGAATTTATCTATATTTGAGAATGAAAAGTTTTGAATATTATAAAACATATCTTTTCTTAAGTTTTGAGCAAATCCTGCTGATGCTTTTGCTGCAAATCTTCCTGATAATATTCCGAATGTTAGTGATAGTCCTGCTAATACTATTAATAGTATTCCCATTTTAATGATGTATTGCATATCTCCATTTGTTATTCCTTTGTCTATTATGCTTGCCATGTAAAATGGAATTAGTATTTCCATTATTACTTCTAATACTACAAATATTGGTGCTAAAATCGATTGTTTTTTATATTCTCTAATTGATTTAGCTAGTTTCTTGATCATGTTTTTCCTCCTTACTTTTGACATTTGGTGCCGGTTCTTTTTTGCCATTTTGGCATTTGGTGCCGGTTCTTTTTTGCTATTTTTATAATGAAAAAAATTCCTAAATATTCTTTAGAAATTTTTTCCGTAATGTATATTTTATAACTTTATTTTTAATTTGTCAAGAATTTTTTCTTCACTTACCCCATATAAATCTTCCAATTCTTGTACTGAACCATGTTGAATAAATTTATCAGGATAAGAAAATTCTCGCATTTCTATACCATCTAATTTGTTATCTACAATTAGTTCTTTTATTGCTGTTCCTAATCCATCTATACTTGTGCCATCTTCAATTGTAATAACATTTTTTGTTTTCTTTATGCTTTCTATTACTGTTTTTTCATCTAATGGTTTTAAAAATCTTGCATTAATTACCTCTACACTTGTCCCATTACTTTCTAGCTTTTTAGCTATTTTCATGGCTTTTGCTACCATTTTTCCAATTGCAATTATACTTAAATCTTTGCCTTTTTGCAAAACTTCTGCTTGTCCTAACTTTATTTGTTCATGTTTTTGGAATTTTATTTCTTCATCTTCTCCACCTCTAGGATATCTTATTACAATTGGGCTTTTACCCTCTACTGCAAATTCTAACATATCTTCTAATTCTTTAAAATCTTTTGGTGCTAAAATTGTTAGGTTTGGTACAAGTCTAAAAAATGCCATATCTAAAGTTCCTTGATGTGTTTCACCATCTGCACCTACAACTCCAGCTCTATCTACACACATTATTACAGGTAAATTTTGCATTGCAACATCATGTATTACTTGGTCATAAGCTCTTTGATAAAAAGATGAATATATAGGGACTACAGGCAACATTCCTTCAATAGCCATTCCAGCAGCCATTGTAACAGCATGTTGTTCAGCTATTCCCACATCAAAAAATCTCTTTGGAAATTCTTTTTGAAATTGTGAAAGCCCAGTTCCATCTTTCATTGATGCAGTGATAGCTACAATTTTTGGATTTTTCTTTGCTAATTCTACTAGTTTATTTCCAAAAACTTTTGAATAGTCTGTTTTCTTTTCTTTTTTACTTTTTCCCGTTTCTAAATCAAATGGTGCTGTTGCATGATATTTATCTGGCTCTTTTTCAGCAATTTCATAGCCTTTACCTTTTTTTGTTAATACATGTATTAAAACAGGTCCATTTACTTGTTTACTAAGTGTTAATATACTCTCTAGTTTTTCTATATTATGACCATCTACTGGGCCTAAATATGTAAATCCAATATCTTCAAAATACATTTTATGAATTACTAGTTGCATTATTGCTCTTTTTATATTTTGAACTAGCTTGACTATAGGTTTTCCAATAACAGGCACTTTGGAAATTTCTCTTTTTATTATTTTATTTATTCTTGTATATGCTCTTTTAGTTCTTAATTTACCTAAAAATTTGTTTAATCCTCCTACATTTGGAGATATACTCATTTCGTTATCATTTAGGATTACTGTTATTTTTGACCTACTACAGCCTGCATCATTTAAAGCTTCTAATGCCATTCCTCCTGTTAAAGCACCATCACCTATAACTGCGACTACGGAATTATTTTTGCCCTCTAAGTCTCTTGCTCTTGCCATTCCTAAAGCTGCTGATATTGATGTACTACTATGTCCTGTATTAAAACAATCCGCTTCTGATTCATTTGTTTTTGGAAATCCTGCTATTCCATTTAATTTTCTTATATTTTTTAATTCTTCTTTCCTACCTGTTAAAATTTTATGAACATAACTTTGATGACCAACATCCCATATTATCTTGTCATCTGGCACATTAAATATAGAATGTATAGCTATTGTTAATTCAACAACTCCTAAATTTGAAGCTAAATGTCCTCCATTTTTCGATACAACATCTAGTATATATTCTCTTATTTCTTGTGCAAGTTCTTCTTTTTGCTTTAGTGTTAGTTTTTTTAAGTCCTCTGGTGAATTGATTTGTTCTAACATCTTGCTCCAACATCCCTTCATTTTTTAGATTAAACTATCTAACATATTATAATTTGACGGAAATCCCATACTTTTTAGTAAATTTTTAAAGCTTAGCTCATCTAATTCTTCTCTCACGTCGCTTAATATATTTTCTATTTTTATAAACATTTTGCTGAATTCTCCAGGTGTTATTAGTTTTTTTATAATTATTATAATAGCAAATAAGTTATTTGTACCACATATATATTTATTATCTTTTTTCTCTATTTCTAATTCTTCAAGTTCTTTGCAATCACTTTCATATAATCTTCTAACAGTTCTTATATTAAATAATATATCTCCATGTGCACATATATTTCTAACAATATTAAGCATTTTTAAATATTGAGATAAACTATATGGGTTAGATTTATAAAGTTTTGCAACTTCTTCTTTCTCTTGCATTTTCATTAATCCATAGAAATTAGTTATATTTCCAAATGTAAATGCTTTTACCAAAACCCAAAGAGGTAATATACCATTTTCATCTAAATACTTCTTTTCATTACTTCCTGGTGTTTTGAAATTTCTATTTCTATTTTTTTCTATTTCATTTAATAGTTTATTTACATTTTTGTCAAATTTCTTTCCTTCTATAAAGTTTTCTCTTTTTAAATAATCTTTGTATCCATATTTTTTAGAAAAAGTATATGAAACATATGATTTTACATGTGTTTCTATTAAGTTAATATAATCAAATATTAAATTTCTAAATTCTCTATCCATATTATATATTGCGTATAATTCTTCAAAATAAGTATCTGGCATAAACACATCTTTTTTTTCTGTGCTTCTCTTTAAGTCCATAAAAACATTTTCATATTCTTCTGTTAAATAATAGTAATTTTCTCTTAATAATATATGTTTTGCATTTTCTTCATTTTTGAATTTTAAACCTTTACTTTTTAATATCTCTATTTGTTCTTCGATTGTTTTAAATTCTCTTTTCATTTCTTACTTCCTTTTCCATAACATTATAACATCAATTATGACAAAATTCCATTATTTTAGACATTTTTGTAAAAGAAAAGCACTAATTATTAAATTAGTGCTTAAATGAAGTTTATTTTTATTAATCTATATTATATTTTGGTCTTTTTACATAGTGTGTATGTAATAATTTATGGGCTAAGTGGCTTCCTGGAGATTCTAAATATTCTGCATATATTTGTTTTAAAATTGGGTTTTCATGTGATTTTCTAATTTTGCTCTTTTCGTCAATTGAATATAAGGCTTCTGATCTTAGTTTTCTTACATCAACTTCTCTTCTAATTTTAGAACTTTTTATTGGCTGTCCTCCACCCATTATACATCCTCCTGGGCATGCCATGATTTCTACAAATTGATAGTCTGCTTTTCCTGATTTTATTTCTTCCATGATTTTTTGAGCATTAGCTAATCCGCTTGCAGCAACTACTTTTACATCTTTTCCTGCAATATTTACTGTTGCTCTTTTTATTCCTTCTCCACCTCTAACTTGTTCAAAATCTATTTTTTCTAGGTCTTGACCAGTTAATATGTCTTGTGCTGTTCTTAGTGCTGCTTCCATTACTCCTCCTGTTGTTCCAAAGATTGCAGCAGCTCCTGTTGCTTCTCCCATAGGATTATCAAATGTACTGTCTTCAAGTTCTGTAAATTCAATATTAGCTTGTTTAATCATTCTTGATAATTCTCGTGTTGTAATTACATTGTCTACATCATAGAACCCATCATTTTGCATTTCTTCTCTTTGTCTTTCAAATTTTTTTGCTATACATGGCATTACAGATACCATATAAATTTTGCTTGGGTCTATTCCTTCTCTTTTTGCAAAATATGTTTTTACTAATGCCCCAAACATTTGATGTGGTGATTTACATGTTGATAAATGTGGTAATAATTCAGGATAATTCATTTCTATATATTTTACCCATCCTGGTGAACATGATGTAATCATTGGTAAATTATCATTTGCTTTAAATCTTTCAACAAATTCATTTGCTTCTTCCATTATTGTGAAATCTGCACCTGTATTTGTATCAAAAACTTTATCAAATCCTAGTCTTTTTAATGCTGTTACCATTTTTCCTGTTACATTTGTTCCTATAGGCATTCCGAATTCTTCACCTAATGCAACTCTTACAGCTGGAGCTGTTTGAACTACTACATATGCATCTGGGTCTTTTAGTTTTACCCATACATCATTTATTGTTTCTTTTTCATGTAATGCTCCTGTTGGACATGCTTGTATACATTGTCCACAATTTGTACAATTAACATCATTTAGGCTGTGGTCTCCTACTGTTGATATACAAGATTCGAATCCTCTATTTATACAGTCAATTGCTCCTATTTTTTGAACATTTTTACATGCTGCAACACATCTTCTACATAATATACATTTATTAAAATCTCTTACAATTGATGGTGATAAGTCATCAATTTTATGTTTTGTCATTTCTCCTGGGAATTCTACATCTAAAACATTGAATTTCACTGCTAGTGATTGCAGTTCACAGTTTCCTGAACGTGTACATGTTAAACAGTCTTTTGCATGGTTTGATATTATTAGGTCTAGTATTACATGTCTTGCTTCTAATACATTTGGTGTATGTGTATGTACTACCATTCCTTCTTCGACTGTTTGTATACATGATGTTGCAAATCCTCTTCTTCCTTCTACTTCTACTATACACATTCTACAGTCTCCCATTTCATTTATGTCTTTTAAAAAACATAGAGTTGGAATATCTATTCCTGCACTTTTGGCTGCTTCTAATATTGTTGTTCCTTTTTTGGCTTTTACTTCTACTCCATCTATTGTTAAGGTCACGAATTTTTCTTCCATATTTTCCTCCTATTTTTGGCATTTGGTGCCGGTTCTTTTTTGTCATTTTGGCATTTGGTGCCGGTTCTCTTTTGCCATTTTTCAATTGTGTCAATTGGTGCCGGGTCTTTTTTGACTAATTTCCGATTGCATGGAATGGACAGTTTGTTAAACATGTTCCACATTTTATACATTTATCTTGATTTATTACCCTTATTTCTCTTGCACTTCCTTCTATTGCATTTACTGGGCAATGTTTTTGGCATAGTCCACATCCTTTACATTTTTCTGGATCTATAGTTATTTTAGATAGTTCTTTACACTCTAATGTTTTACATTCTTTTTCTATAGCATGTTGCCTGAATTCTTCTCTAAAATATTTTAATGTACTTATTACTGGGTTTGGAGCACTTTGACCTAATCCACATATACTTGCTTTTTGTATGTTTACTGCTAGTTTTTCTAGTTTATAAATATCATATTCTGTGCCCTCTCCTGATGTAAGTTTTTCTAAAAGTTCAAGCATTCTTTTTGTTCCAATTCTACATGGTGTACATTTTCCACAACTTTCACTTACAGTAAATTCTAGATAGAATTTTGCTAAACATACCATACATTTTGTGTCATCCATAACAATTAGTCCACCAGAACCCATCATTGAACCTATGGTTTTTAAAGATTCATAATCAATTGGAGTATCTAGATGTTCTACTGGTATACATCCACCAGATGGACCTCCTGTTTGTGCTGCTTTGAATTGTCTTCCGTTTGGAATTCCTCCACCAATATCAAATACTATTTCTCTAAGTGTTGTTCCCATTGGGACTTCAACAAGTCCTATATTGTTTACATTTCCACCTAAAGCAAATACTTTTGTTCCTTTTGATGTAGCAGTTCCTATTGAAGAATACCATTCTGCTCCATTTAGTATAATTCTTGTTATATTTGCAAATGTTTCTACATTGTTTATAAGTGTTGGTTTTCCCCATAGTCCACATTCTGCTGGATATGGTGGTTTTACTCTTGGTTGACCACGTTTTCCTTCT
>ERZ1643249.1382-NODE-1382-length-24608-cov-4.711115_pt1 | contig 24608 bp, 25 predicted proteins | sample MGYA00579263_ERZ1643249 | MGnify/ENA primary metagenome ERZ1643249 (study PRJEB29033, sample SAMEA4952264) | chicken gut metagenome | biome: Broiler Chicken; feature: Gastrointestinal Tract; material: Caecum | place: Ireland | collected 2018 | study: Broiler...
ATCCTCTGGCCGATGGCTTTTACCCTTCCAAACGGTCTGCGCGCGGCAAACGACGTCAAGTACACTATGCTGGTATCAGTAATCAGTATGTGGGCATGCCGGATTGGATTAAGCTACATCCTTGCTTCTTTCCTGAATCTTGGCGTACTTGGCGTTTGGATTGCAATGACAATCGACTGGGCAGTGCGCATTATCTTTTTCCTTGGACGCGTTATCAGCGGCAAATGGAAGAAAAAGGAAGTCATATGATTTTGGTTGTAGTTCACGCATCCTTTTTTCTAAAAAAGGCGGTATCCAGCATAGGCTAAGATACCGCCTTTTCTAATTTTTATCTGTATCGTAAAGTCCTTTCTGTCATAATGCCAGCAAAACAATACTTAGATTTCACACGCTTATTTTTAATACATACTATCCTCCAGATTATAAATTGAAACTCTAGAGAAATTTTAAAATTATTGAGGTCATCAATTTTATTTCATTGTTTTTTGCATTTTATATTGACCTTCTAACTTGTTTTTAGGATTATCAATTTTAACAACATGGAAACCACACTTATTAACATAGAAATTATGATTTCTATTTGAAAAAATAGGTGTTTCCGTACTCCAAATTTTTGTATCAGGGTGCATTTTTTCAATTGTACTCCATACCTTTGTACCTAATCCATGATTTTCATAATCCGGATCAATAAAAATATTTCCTAAGAAGTTGTTTTGATCTTTATTTATCCAAAGAATTACGCCACCAATCAACTGTCCGTTTAAAAAAATACAATACGAAGAGGCGTTCTTATGCAACCCCCATTTTCTCAAAAAATCACCATTATCATATCCATCAGGGCCGCCTTTTTCCTTCCCAAGATGTATTCTTATATCTTCATCAAAAGCGCGCTTCATTATTTTTGTCAATTCGTTTATATGCAGTTCCTGTAATTTAACAAGTTCCAGTTCCATGTCTCGCTTTCCTTCCGTTCATCCCATTTAGATTTGCTCCTCCAGTATAAGCGCAGCATTATATCTGAAATTCAGTCATCACTACGCATAGACGTATCTCCTCAACAGATATTTCCCAGTTTTATTTTTAAAAGGAAATGTATAAAGCGCTAACAAAGATTACTCTGTCAATAACTCTAAGCCTCGTGCTATTGCAACTAATGAATTATAAAAAATGAAAATTTAAAAATTTCTTGATATCGCAAAAAAGAAATTCCCAAAGCATCGCTTTTCAACGACTCTTAATATCCCTCCCTATCCCCTATAAAATACGTATTTCATTTTCTTTTATATCTTCTTCTCCATCGAAACAATGGTATAAAGAATGCCATCTGTTTCCTGTTTTGAAGTACGAATTGGTGAAAAGCCCGACGCTCTCCAAAACGCCATACCGCTCTCGTTCGTTTCATAGCAGCCAAGCTCCATCCGTGAAAGCCGCATTCGCTTGCCGCTTGTTCGATTTTTGAAAGAAGTACGGACCCCATCCCGCATCCATGTCGGCCGCCTGATACGATCAAAAAGCCGAGATATCCGGTCTTTTCATCCGGATACTGCTCCACAAAATCAATTACAGCAAGGTCTCCCGCGTCGTCTGACACCAGCACATATGTCTTGTCCGAAAGCGTTTTCCCCGGTGGCAGCATTGTGATATCCGCTTCGCACTCGTGTGCATCGACAGGATGCGACTGCACACGCGAAAAATAGCCCGGATTTGACGCAAACAATGCAATCACACGCGGAAGATTGTCCATTGTGATCCGCTCGACATGCATCGGCGCACACAGCATACAGAGCCATTCATAAAACATCCTGCTTTCCTCCTTATGAGAGCACAGCAAATGCTTCTTTAATATGTGAAACCGGCAGAAGCTCTATTTTCAAACTGCGCAGCTGTGAAAGCTGCGATACGGCGGATTTTGGCACGATTGCCCGGCAGAATCCAAGCCGCTGCGCCTCTCTGATCCGTTCCGCCAGATTGTGAACACTGCGAATCTCCCCACCCAGACCAATCTCGCCAAATGCAATCAAATCCTCATCGACTGCACGGTCTCGCAGACTTGATACAAGCGAAAGCGCCACCGACAAATCGGCTGCCGGATCATCAAGCCGAAGTCCGCCGCCAACATTGATATATACATCCAGCGCACCAAAAAAGAAACCCGCCCGTTTTTCGAGCACAGCCAGCATTAGATTCATCCGATTGTAATCAAATCCGTTTGCCGTACGGCGCGGCGTACCAAAACTGGTTTTTGTAACAAGTGCCTGTACTTCCGCCAAAATTGGGCGGCTGCCCTCCATGATGCACGCTACACAGCTTCCGGATACACCTTGTGGTTTCCCGGAAAGCAGTACCATGGAAGGATTGGGTACTTCACGCAGGCCGCTGTCTCCCATTTCAAACATACCGATTTCATTTGTAGAGCCGTAACGGTTTTTGACCGCACGTAAAATACGGTAAGAAAAGTTCCGTTCCCCTTCAATATACAAAACTGCATCCACAATATGTTCCAATACTTTTGGCCCGGCAATTGCACCGTCCTTGTTGACATGCCCAACAATAAAAACAGGGATGTCTTCGCTCTTTGCTGTCCGCAAAAAGGCATTTGTACTTTCCCGAACCTGTGTTATACTGCCCGGTGAAGAAGAAACCGTATCAATACACATAGTTTGGATAGAATCAATCATCACGAGATCCGGTTTCTGCTGCAATATCGTACTGCAAATGGCTTCCACGTCCGTGGAGGCCAAAATATACAGATTTTCAGAAAAAACATGGAGACGGTTCGCCCTAAGCTTGAGCTGTCTTGTGCTCTCCTCACCCGAAACATACAAAATACGTAGCGATTCCCCAAGATGTTCACAAATTTGCAAAAGCAATGTTGATTTTCCAATACCCGGATCGCCGCCTAAGAGTACAAGCGACCCTTTTACAATACCGCCTCCTAGGACGCGGTCCAGTTCCCCTATTCCGGTACAAAAACGGATCTCATCTGCTTCACTGATCGATCGTATGGGTAAAGGCGTTTGTGCTTTTGCCGGATGAGGCGCCGCTTTTGCTGAAGATGCAGATGCGGGCGCAGCGACTGCTTCGTCAAAACAGTTCCATCCGCCGCAAGACGGGCAGCGCCCAAGCCATTTTACTGTTTCATATCCACATTGGCTGCATACAAAAAGAGTTTTGCTTTTTGCCATTTTGTCGCCCCTTTTTATCACTCAGCAGTGTATTGTAAAATACCTTGAAATAAAATCAATGCTACCTGTGTCTGGTATGCATCCGTTTTCAGTTTAGCGCATTCCTCCGAATTGGAAAGAAACCCGCATTCCGCCAAAACTGTTGGATTTTGAGCGTAATAAATAATATAAACATCTTTTGTTGCCGTTTTTACTTCTCTTGTGTTATCAGGTTGAAGATAAGTGCAAAACGATTGCTGCAGAGCCTCTGCTAGCCGCTGGCTTTCTGCATTCTGCGGACCGGCAAACATCTGCGCCCCGCTGTATTTCGACTCCGCAAAAAAATTCTGATGTACCGAAACAACCAATGCATCGGGATATTGATCCATTATTTTCAATCGGTTTTTTAAATCCGACGTTTTTATTCGGGAGATGGACTGGTATTGGGGATCATGCAGAGAACAATCTTTATCTCTCGTCAGCACAACATCAAAACCCGCAGTTTCTAACATATCGCGCAGTTTCAGCACGATACTTAAATTGATATCTTTTTCGCTTACGCCGTCTGAAGAAACCGCCCCGGGATCCACGCCGCCATGTCCGGCATCCAAAATAATCACCGGCCGGTCCTTTACAGTTCCGGATGCAAGCGTATGCAGGCAAACAGTGCACGCCGCACACAGCAAACATATAGCCAAAAGCAATCCGGGCCTCAGCCGGAATACACGCGTTACCATAATAAAAACAGCCCTCCCTTAAAGCGTATAATAGCCTATGCTCCGACATAAGCAATATATGGGGAGGGAAAAGCTGTTTATCCCTGTTTTTTATAGAACGCATCTGTGCTGCATTCTATTTTTTCTTTTCTGCTTTTTTATTTTTATAAATCAATTTTTGTTTTATTGAAAAATCATAGCTACCCGCCACATATCCTATTTCCCCAATAAGGACAGGCGCGGCAACGCTCAAAAAAGCAATCAGGAAAATCTGCCACACTGCAAAGTCCGGCAGAAAAACGGTGTCATTTAACACGTTGATAATAGGCCATATTTCCGCATTCAACAGCTTATACGGAATGACAAAATTAAAAAGCAGCCCAAATTTTGATAAAACAAATCCCACTGAAATAACGATAATGGGAAGGCTTCCAGCGAGGCTATACCATACGCCGCGAAAGCGATTGAGGGACATGTGCCCAAACTGTGCTGCATTCACATCACGGTGTCCGGCATTCCACATTGTAGAATAAACAGGATAACTGTACAAAAGCAGAATCGCTGGGATTACAGCCAAATACCCATATCCAGAAAAAAGGGAGGAAAGGCCAAAGCAAAAAATATTCGCAATCAATAGCCCGCCGATATGTGAGAGGAAAAAGGCGGATACCGTTTTCCAAAATACCTTTTTGTTATTCCGCTGATCCTGTATAGACCCCATCATGTATATCCATTCCTTTACTTAATTTATTCCGTCTCCTCAACATTTCGCTTTACGCGTGGATACAGGTAAAGCTGGCATTTAAGCATCCCATTATACAGCTTGCGCCGTTTCGCCGCTTTTTCTCCATACAGCGCTTCAAAGTGTTCCGACGGCGTAACGACAGCCTTCCCTGCATGAAACGCAGGACGCATCACCTCTCCCATGGCGCTATACAGCGTTTCCGCTTCTTTTATCTCAAGCAAACGCTCGCCATACGGCGGGTTGCAGGCAATTAAAGTGATATCAGAGCGTATGGATAGGCTGCGAATGTCCTGCTTTGTAATCAGGATACGGGAAAAAACGCCAGCCTTTTTGGCGTTTTGTTTCGTCAATTCTACCGCAGCCGGATCGATATCGGAACCATACGCAAAAAAAGCAGCATCGCGCCGTACGCCGTCAATTCCGCGCTGCCGTTCTTCACGCCAAACGGCTTCCTCAATAAAGCCAAAGTTTTGTGCGCTGAATCTGCGCCGGATGCAAGGCGGAATATTCATCGCTTTCAATGCCGCTTCGATCACCAGTGTACCGGAACCGCAAAACGGGTCGCAAAACACCGTGTCGGGATATACGCGCGCTAAATCCAAAATACCGGCAGCCAACGTTTCCTTGATCGGTGCGGCGTTTGCATTTTCACGATAACCACGCTTATGCAGTCCCGCACCGGAAGTGTCCAGCATCACCGTTACTTCATCATGATGAATTGAAAACTGCAGCTGATGCAAGGCTCCGGTTTCTGGAAACCAATCCATACGATAATGCGCCCGAAGACGTTCCACAGCCGCTTTTTTAATAATAGACTGACAATCCGGAACACTCATCAACTTCGAATCGAGCGCCCAGCCTTTTACAGGAAATGCGTCGCGCGATCCGATAAAATCTTCAAAAGGGATGGAGCGGACGCCCTGGAAAAGCTGTTCAAAAGTTGTTGCATGAAAACGCCCCAGTTCAATCAAAACACGCTCTGCTGTGCGAAGCCCTAAATTTGCCCGGGCGAGCAAATAAGCGTCACCACTAAAGCATACCTTCCCGTTTTGTGCCGCAACATTCTGCGCCCCCATGCGTTTAAGCTCCCCTGCAAGTACGCTTTCAAGGCCAAACAGGCACGGGCAAATCATTCGATACTGTGTCATATAGTCTCCTATAAAGCCTCTCACCGGGCTTGTCTTCTTTTTCTTTATTTATCATTATAGCACGACACAAAATATGGCATGTAAACAGATTATGAATTCGCCTGATGTACAATCTTTCCGTTGACAACCACAAGGCGCGGAGATGCAGAAACCAGCAGCGGATCCTCGGAAAATACGACAAAATCTGCATCTTTTCCTGCTGAAATAGAACCTACCCGCTCGTCGATCCCCGCAATTTGCGCTGCACGAATGGTCATCGCCCGGATTGCCTCTTCATGCGGCAGCCCTTCTTTGACACAGATCGCCGCAGAAAGCGGCAAATATTGAATTGGTATCACCGGATGGTCGGTACATACGGCGCAGGATATTCCCTCTTGATATAGCAAAGCGGTATTTTTCGGAGTCAATCCTTTTAATTCCGGTTTTGATCTGTCACAGATGATCGGGCCGGTTATAACGGCGGCATTTTCCTCTGCCAGTATATCCGCTATTTTATAGCCTTCTGTAGCATGGACGATAACATAGTCCAGATGAAACTCCTTCGCAATACGGACAGCTGTCAAAATATCATCCGCGCGGTGCGCATGCATAAACGCTTTAACTTCACGGTTTAAAACCGGGATCAACGCTTCGCACTTGTCGTCATACTCCGGTTCGTCCAAATCCTCATCTGCAGCAGCCCGCTTAATATCCTCTATATAGTTACGCGCCTTTTGCAGCTGCTTTCGTATCAGCGCTGCCGTCGCCATTCTGGTGACCGGAGCCATGCTTTTCGCATTATAACACGATTTAGGATTCTCTCCAAAAGCAAACTTCATCCCAATCGGTTCCCTAATCGTCATATCTTCCATCGAGCGTCCGACCGTTTTCATGGCTACCCACTGTCCGCCGATTGGGTTTGCCGAACCCGGTCCGGTCAAAACCGTTGTAATGCCAGCAGCAGCAGCTTCTTTAAAACAATCGTCTAAAAAATTCACTGCGTCAACGGCACGGAGCTGCGGCGTTAGAGGATGCGTTTCTTCGTTTACATCCTCACCCTCAAAACCCAATCCGTCTTCACACATGCCCAGATGCGTATGTGCGTCAATAAATCCGGGGTAAACATGCGCACCTTTTAAATCGATGGCATCCCCTACACTTCCGGAAAATCGCGCCATATCCCCAACATCCTGTATTTTGTCTCCGTTTACCTGTACAAAACCGTCCGCATATGTTTCGTCCTCCATTGTATGGATTACACCATGAATTAAAAGCATTCCATCTGCCCTCCGTATTCTCTAAAGCCGTCTGCCCCTGTCAACACCGTACTATAAGAGAAAACCGTTTTGCAGAGATGTTCCCTGTTCAGCGCTTGCAGTATGGCAGACGTCCATATTATATCATACAGACGGCGCAAAAGTACAGCAAAAAAACTTGCAATCATCCCCATTCAATGATACCATGATAAAAAGGAGTGGCAACGTATGCGCTTTTTAATTGTAGTCGACATGCAAAATGATTTTGTAACTGGCTCGCTTGGTACAAAAGAAGCCCAGGCGATCGTTCCTGCTGTTGTAAAACGGATTCAGAATGCAGCCGCATCAGGTGACGAAATCCTTTTTACATTGGATACGCACAGTTCAGATTATCTTTCTACGCAGGAAGGCCGCCTTCTTCCTGTCTCACATTGCATAAAAGGTACAGAAGGGCACCATCTGATTCCTGAGATCCAAACGCTTTCTTCCGGATGCAAATGCTTCGAAAAAGGGACGTTTGGATCTGAACAGCTTGCAGACTACCTCCGCCAATCCCGTGCGGAAGAAATAGAGCTAATCGGGCTTTGCACGGATATTTGTGTTATTTCGAATGCACTGCTGATCAAAGCCTACCTTCCGGAAGCCAGAATCAGCGTTACCGCTGGCTGCTGTGCCGGTGTTACGCCAGAAAGCCACGACAACGCGCTGGCCGCAATGAAGATGTGTCAGATACAGATCCAATAATCTTCTATATCTTCTTACCAAAAACAGGACTGGATACCGGCGTCTTTGTCTGTAATGGATAAAACAAAAGATAAAACAGCTGCGGCTATAGATTTGTATTTACCCATATTAAGAAGAGACGCCGCAGTTTCTTTTTTATCCGAAACCTGCTTTTCAAAGCTCTACGGCGTATTTTGCACAACAGGCCCTCTGGCTTTGTCAAATAAATTTGCTTAAAGGAAGTCATAACATGAAAAAGGTTTTTTCCGGGATCGGCAATCTCCCAAATGGAGATGCTTCCGATATCATAACAGAAGGCTGCATTGTGCTTGAGGGCGGCGCCTTCCGCGGCGTTTACGGAGAGGGCGTATTGGACGCATTGATGGAGGCAGATATCAATTTCCGCTGTACCATCGGGGTCTCAGCCGGAGCGTTGAACGGTGCAAATTATGTATCGGGCCAAATCGGCCGTTCTGCACGCATTAACCTGCGCTATAGGTACGACAGCCGCTATGTCGGTTTGAAGGCACTGCGAAACAACCACGGTATTATCGGGTTTGACTTTGCATTTCAAACGCTTGCAGAAAGCGACCCCTTCCATGAGAAGCGGTTTATGGATCCATCCCGCCAATTTATCGCTGTTGCAGCAAGCTGTCAAACCGGTAAAGCCGTCTATTTCGAGAAGGGGAAATGCCATGATATTATGCAGGCTATCCGTGCATCCGCTTCTATGCCATATGTTTCAAAGCCCGTTATGGTAGACGGTATCGCTTGCCTGGACGGTGGATGCTGTTGTAAAATTCCTTATCAATGGGCTTTAGACCATAGTTTTCAAAAAATTGTCGTGGTAAAGACGCAGCATCCTGATTTTCGAAAGAAAACCTCTCAAAAAAAGGGGAGGTTAACAAGCCTTTTTTACAAGGATTATCCTCTGTTTGCAGCATCGCTTAGCCAAAGTGCCGCTGATTATAACCGCCAGTGTGATGAAATTGAACGTCTGCAGCAGGATGGACGTTTGTTTGTTTTCGCTCCCTCCTCTCCTGTAACAGTCGGACGGTTAGAGAAAAACATGGAAAAGCTTGGCGCCTTGTATTATCTTGGATATACGGATGCAAAAAAACAAATCCCCGCATTAAAAAGCTATTTGGAACAGTAATCCTATTAAGACAACCGGCAGCGATACTCTACAATAAAAGACGAGGCACTTTAAGCGATTGAAAAGCAAGTTTTTCAATCGCTTTAGGCACATAGAATGCAAGGCCGGGAACATACAAGCTGAAATGCTGTTATCGGCCTTTCCTACAATGTTGTGTCCTTATTATTTTATTCCTCTCTTGATATGTGTTGTTTTATATGCAACAATAGTTACATAACGTGTGTTGCGTATAAAAATTGAAAAGAGGAAAACCATATGCCACCGAAACCCAAAATCACAAAAGAGATGATCTTAACCGCCGTTTTGAAGATCACGCAGGAAATAGGTTTTAAGGCCGTTAACGCAAGGAGCATTGCAGAGAGACTGCAATGCTCGACGCGCCCCATTTTCACCTGTTATGAGAGTATGGAAGAACTCAAAGCTGCGTTTTTAGACTTTGCTTTTGAATACTACAACCGATATGTCGGGCAATACGAAAAATCCAAAAACACTGAGCCTTACTTACTGTTTCCTCTTTCCTATATTGCGTTTGCAAAAGAAGAAACAAACCTGTTCCGGCTGCTCTTTATCAGCGACATGGATTTAGATATGACGGAAGCGAACGACTTTTATAAAGAATTTGGCAACGAAAAAAAGCGAATGTCTTTTCGCAGATGATTGGTGTAAAACCGGAACAAGGGAAAAAGATATTTTTAGATTTATTTTTCTATTCACATGGTATTGCTGTCTTGACAGCAACCGGAAAATTGTCGTTCGACAGACGTAATTCTGAAACAATGCTGCAAAACTTTCTGTCTGCATATGTGAAACAGGAAAGAGAAGAGGCAGGGATGTCATATGGAATCCAATCAATATCTTATTGAATTTTATAAGGCTTATGACGAAGACAGCCGTCTTCAATCAAAGCATGGCTCGGTTGAGTTTCTGACCACCATGCGCTACGTAGAAAGGTACTTAAAACCCGGCGGCCGTATTCTTGAAATCGGTGCGGGAACAGGCCGGTATTCTCACGCTTTGGCACGCCGGGGATATGCGGTTGATGCAGTAGAACTTGTGGAACATAACATTGCGGTTTTCCGAAAAAATACACTTCCAAATGAGCATATTGCAATTTCACAGGGCAACGCGTTGGATTTGTCCGGCTTTCCGGACAATCAATACGATGTAACCCTGTTGCTCGGTCCTCTCTATCATTTGTATACTAAGGAGGATAAGCAGCAGGCAATACGAGAAGCCGTCCGCGTTACTAAGCACGGCGGCGTCATCTTTGCCGCATATGTGATTTCGGACGGCTGCTTACTGGACGAGGGATTTAATCGGAAGAACATCAATGTTGCCGAATATGTGAAGGCAGGGCTTCTCGACGCTGAAACCTTTGCCGCAAAATCTGAGCCAAAGGATTTATTTGAACTTGTACGGAAAGAGGATGTTGACGAGTTAATGTCAATGTTTCCAGTAAAAAGACTGCACTATGTGGCGTCCGACGGCTGTGCCCTGCTGCTGCGGGAAGCAATAGACGCAATGGACATGGAAACATTCCATTTGTACTTGAATTATCATTTTGCTACTTGTGAGCGCGGGGATTTACTGGGGATTACAAGTCATGCGCTTGATATTTTTCAAAAGTTGCCGCATCTTGTTTAGCCTCTCTTTTTTGTGCAGAAAAAGAGAGGATTTACCCTTTGCAGGCTGATAAAATGGATTGGTAACAGGGGGGAATGAAATATGGATTGGATTGAACGGCTAAACGAGGCAATTCGCTACATGGAAGAAAACTTAACCGGCAAAATCGAATACGAAAGGCTTGGGCAAATTGCCTGTTGCTCTACATATCATTTTCAAAGAATGTTTGCGTATATAGCCGGTATACCTTTATCCGAGTATATCCGCAAAAGGAAAATGTCGCTTGCAGCTGTTGATTTACAGGGCAGTAATGCAAAAATTATTGATGTAGCGGCAAAATACGGATATACTTCCCCTACCGCATTTAACAGGGCGTTTCAATCGGTTCATAGCGTAAGTCCGTCGTTGGTAAAACACGAAGGTATCGCAGTGAAAGCATTTCCGCCCATTACAATCAAAATCACCGTCAAAGGAGTGGAGGAAATGCATTATCGAATTGAAACCAAAAAAGCATTTCGTATTGTCGGAAAATCATTCCCATTAAGCAGGGAAATTGAACGGAATTTTTTGGAGGTGCCGCAAATGTGGCAAGGCGCAGTTTTAGACGGCACCATTGACAAAATCATTTCGCTGATGAATCACGAGCCACAGGGGGTTTTAGGTGTAAGTGCATGCGGAGATGATGAAGAATGGAGATATTATATAGCTGTTTCGTCTTCTGCCGAAATTGATAATACAATGGAAGAATATATCATTCCAAGCTGTATGTGGGCGATTTTTCCGGGCATGGGAACAGGAAAATCCATTCAGGATTTGGAAAAACGCATTGTAACAGAGTGGCTTCCGACTTCCGGTTATGAGTTTACCTACGGCCCGGATATTGAAGTCTATTTTCATCCCGACCCGCAAAACACCGTTTATGAGGTCTGGATACCCGTAAAGAAAAAACAGGCATAATCGTTTTATAAAGAGAAAAATATGAGGTGCAGCAAAGGCTGCTCTATCCTTCCACGCGGCATAGGAATAGAAAACCACCATAACCGTGGGCTTTCTTACGACAAAACCGCTGCAGCTTCCATCCTTATAGGGATGGAAGCTGCAGCGGTTTTGTTTTGACGCACACATTGTGCTATGTGCTTTACTTTTATTCGATATGCGCAAAAGTTGTTCCTAAGCCGATATCAAACCCAAGGGCTTGGTACATTTTTTCATCACACGGTGCACAGCATACCGTTAAGCTTGATATGCTGTTTTCCCTGCACCAAGCTTGCGCCGTTTGCACTAATTTTCGAGCAATCCCTTTTTTGCGGAAAGCCGGTTCTACATAGAAATCATCATATACACCCGTATCAGTACAAGAGAAAGTTGAATAGCATTTGGCAATGCTACACATACCGACAGTACGATAGCCGCGTTTGGCAATAAAAAAAGTAATCTTGCCTTCTTTAATCGCTCGCTGAAGCTGCTTCTGCTTTTCTTCTGTCAGCACTTCTTCCCCGATTTCTTTTTTGAAACCGTTTTCCAGCTTCAAAAGCTGCCAATCGGTCGGATCCCCTAAAATTTCCACGTTGAAAGGCATATCATCTTTGGGAGGCAAGATCATCAAAGGTTCACCCCATTCATTAGCACCGTTTTTAATAAAACCTATGCTCTGCCAGAAGTGCTCCCGCCGCACATCGCCCCCATAATTCAGCTCAACATAAAGCGCACCGTTTCCCTTTGCCCAGTCCAACAGAACTTTGGCGCATTCTCTGCCTATGCCGCTGCCGCGAAACTTCGGGTAAACACAATATTCCATGATGAAGCATTTACCGTCCTCAGAAGTGTAAATCACCGGCATGGCAAAGCCGATATCTTGTTCGCCCCGTGAAAAAAACAGGTAGTAACATTGATCCTGCGGCCTGTCATGGATTTTTTGTATCGTGGCGCGGTGTTCATCACTGAGGAAATAGTCTCTTTCCTCATTCTCCGGATCGGAAAATATATCCCGTTTGTAATAGATGTGAAGTTGCTCCCAAAAGAGCGCAACGTCATTTTCCTTGACTGCTTCACGGATGGTAACTTGGTTTTCCATTTTGTTTCCTCCAAAATTTTATTCGGAGGGTTAGGAAGCGTGAACCCTCCATACACGACCCATTTTCATAAAAAACCATCCTTTCCGTTTCGAATTTGTATTCAATACACTTGTTGAAGTGTTGATACCAAGTTTTTTCAAAATAGACTATTCAATAATCAAATTCATGTTCACGGACTACAATCGTCTGTGTCAGTTTTTCGTCTTTGTGCGGCTTGCGGATCTCAATCAGGTTCAAAATCGTATAACCTTGCTTCCGCAGAAATCAATCATACGATGGTTGTTGGAATGAATATAGTTGTAAATGGTATCGGCAGCTTCTCTGCTTTGCTATAACAACGCACTGGTAATTCCGTGACGGCGGTATTCTCCTTTTCTACCCACATCGCTATCAATACGGCAGATACCACATAGACTGCGTATCCGCATCTATAATAGCGGCAAACACAAGGAAGTTGGCCAAAAGGTATTCTTCCATTTCTTCATGCCCTGCTTCCATATTCGGTTTCGATACAATCCTTTATAGAAACGCAGTTCTACCCGAGGCAAGGCCACCATTTCCGCAAGAGTGTCATCTATTTGCTTGATTTCTAATATTTCTATCGTACTCATGATCAAAACAAAACATTTTTTCTGGTGGACACTGCGGCTGTCTGAGGCCTTCAGATTTTGGAAGATTATAATTCTTACCTGCTTTTATCCTACACTTTTGTTTTATCTGCAAAATATATAAGTTCTACACTTTCAAACCACTGTACTCCAATACCATACTTTACCTTGTGTGCAAACCGTACTATTCTGAAATATCCATATCTTCTAAATAAGGTTCAACTCGAATGTTCTTCGACTCGACCTCTCTCTTTGAAAGCAAGACAACCGTCTCGACATGGTTTGTATGCGGAAACATATCGACCGGCTGAATACGGCGAACCCTATAGCCATGCGTCGTCAGAAACGAAAGATCCCGTTCCTGCGTCTTCGGATTACAGGAAATGTAGACCACCTTTTCTGGGGACAGTGTCACCACAGAGGATAAAAAGGCTTCATCACTTCCAGCCCGAGGCGGATCCATCAGTACAACATCTGCTTTCTCTCCACTCTGTGCCATTTCCATCATAAGCTGTCCCGCATCGGCACAATGAAAATAGATATTGGAAATCTCATTCCGTTTCGCATTGGCAATCGCATCACGCACTGCATCCCTGTTTGATTCTATCCCTACTACCTGCTTTGCATATCGGGCGGCTATCATTCCGATGGTTCCAATCCCGCAGTAGGCATCTATTACTATTTCTTTTCCGGATAGCCCTGCAAAGGCAATTGCCGTTTGATACAGGATTTCTGTCTGAACAGGGTTAATCTGATAAAAGGACTTAGCCGAGATACGGAAAGTGCAGCCACACAACACATCTTCAATATAGCCAGGCCCATACAGAACAAATTCCCGTTCTCCCAACACCATGCTTGTAAATTTGTCGTTGATATTCAACACAATTGTCGTGATCTCAGGGTGCTTATTCAAAAGTGCCTTGACAAAATATCGCTTTCCAGAAAAGACAGGCGATGTGGCAACAAGCACAACCATGATGTGCCCAGTAGAAAAACCGCGCTTGATCAAAACATGGCGCAAAAAGCCGCGGCCTGTCCGCTCATCGTAAGCTGTCATCTTAAATTCCCGCATCATTTTACGAATGGTGACAATAATCTCGTCTGCCTTTTCGTCTTCAATCATACAGGAATCTACCGGTACAATCCGATGTGTACTCGACTGGTAAATACCTGAAACAATCCGGCCATGCTGGTTAATGGAAAACGCTGCCTGTACCTTGTTGCGGTAATGATAGGGATGCTCCATCCCAATTATTGGATCAACTCTTCCGAAACGGCCAAGCAGCGCCGTTGCTGTACGCTGTTTAAACGCCAGTTGCCGGGCATATGTCATATTCTGCAGCTGGCACCCGCCGCAGTGACGGTAATGCCTGCATGGTTCCGGATTTTTCCCCTTTTCAATGGCTATATTTTTTTCTTTACTTCCGTCTGCAGCAAATGAATGCCTTTTATCTTGTGTGTATCCACTATGCAGATTTTGTATTCCAATATCTGTATCTTCAAGCTCTTCTTGGCGAGCGGCAAGAGCCTGATTCGTTCTCCTTTGATATTTCCCCGTTTCCAAACGCCGCTGTTTAACCCATTCCGGAACGGTTTTTTTGTTGATCCATTTACTCAAAATAACCGTTCCTTTTCCGCGTTAATAGCATCAGACACAGCTTCACAAATAAGATTCTCTGTCTGTTCTTTTGATGAAAGTGCCTTTGCATCACGCTTTAATATTACCGCCGCGATCGTATAGGCTGCAATTTTCGATCCAATCTCAGAAGCATGCTCACCATCTTCCGCATACTGCTCCACATCGGGGGACAGCATATGGAAACGCCACCACGCTTCTCCAACCGGTGCCAATTCGCAGTCATACTTTTGTGCTAGCTTTCGATATGCGCTGCTCATAACAGGCTGCCCATCTTTACCATCCCGTTTCGCAGCCCAAGTCATATAAAGCACCGGACGAGCACCCGCGTTTTCTATCCAATTGATAAGTTGCCCCCCATTTTCTTCCATAATCTTCAGATCACCCATAGGATGTGCAGTATGCTGCAGTACAACCGCATCATAGCCGCCGTAACGGATGTTAAACTGTACTTCCGGCTCCTTTACGTGAAAATCCCATCCTTTCCCACCATGGGTTATCATCGTAATTTCGGTATCAATGCCGTTTCTTCTGCAAATTCGCGCAAAAATCTCCGGCATATCATTATAATAGGTATGGCTATTTCCAATAAATAAAATCCGCATTCTCTTTTCCCTTCTTCAAAGAAGCCGCGCACGCAGCGCTTCCCCGCTTTCAGCACTCAACATAGCGGGTGCGACATCAAATACCGTCTTGCAGCCGCTTTCCCCTTTTTGGGCCATACGATATGCGGCACGTGCAAACGCTGCAATAACAGAAGCTGTAAACTCCGGATTGGAGTCAAGCTTTAAACTGTATTCAATGAGATGGCTGTGCTCATGATTCCAGCCCGTTTGTCCGCTGCGGATGACAAAGCCGCCATGCGGAATACCGCTATGTTCCCGCTTGAGTTCTTCCATACTGATAAAATGTACTGTTGTATCATAATCTGCAAAATAGTTTGGCATAGTTTTAATCTCATTTTCAATACGCGAAAGATCTGCTCCCTCTTCCGCTACGACAAAGCATTCTCTTATATGTTTCTGCCTTGTAGAAAGTTCAGGATTTTCTCCCGCGCGGACCGCTTTCAACGCCGCCTCTACCGGAATTGTATACTGTATAGCATCCAAAACACCGGCAATGCGGCGGATAGCATCCGAATGTCCTTGGCTGACGCCCCTCCCCCAGAAAGTATAGTCACTTCCTTGAGGAAGGATTGCGTTTGCATACATACGGTTCAAAGAAAACATACCGGGATCCCAGCCAACAGAAATGATTCCAATCTTTCCGCTTTTTTTAGCTGCTGCATCGACGTTCGCAAAATGTTCTGGGATTTTTGCATGCGTGTCAAAACTATCCACTACATTATACAGGGAAACCAATTCAGGGGTTTGATTGGGCAAATCGGTAGCGCTTCCCCCGCATAAAATCATGACGTCGATCTCGTTTGTATGGTTCGTTGCATCCGACGCATGATAAACCGGAACACCTTCTGTTAAAATGGAGACATCCGCAGGATTACGGCGTGTAAACACAGCTGCAAGTTCCATATCGGAATTCTGTCGAACAGCGCATTCAACACCGCGTCCCAAATTTCCATACCCAAAAATGCCAATTCGAATACTCATGTCAATCTCTCCTTAGTATCGTTTATTTGCAGGGAACAAATTTCTTTGTCCAGTTTTCCTGTTTAGAAATATCATTTGTCCTAAAGCTTTTATATAAACAATTTTTCTGATTCTATTTTTCATTTATTGAAGCACCTGTTTTACATCCGGCGCGATAAAGCCCTTGACGAAAGCCCGTTTTTGCGAATTGCAGACCTCCATCTGGACTGTGCAGCAAGTTTATAAAACAGGCGAGGAAACGCAGGTGATAAAAACTGGTTTTTAAAATATTCCTGTTCCCTTATTGTATCAGACAGCGCATATAATCCATCAAAGACCGGGCCGAGCGGGCCGTGATGCGAAGAAAGATTCGAAACTGCTGTCAACATGCCGCCTCCTCCTATCCCGAGTCCGCCTTTCCAGCTAAAACCGCACCGTATACACCAGTTTTCTACCATTTGAAGGGCATAGCGCGTCTGTTCCCCCTCAAAAAAACCACAATTTACCACTGCATATACAGAAAGAGTACACATATCCCGTTCTGCAGCCATCTGCTGGACAGTATGCATATGATACAAAAGATGTGATGGAATGCCATCCACATAAAGCGGGAAAAAGAAAACAAGGACGTCCGCCTGCATCACAGCGTCCCATTCTCTCTCTGATAAAACGCTTCCTGCAAAGAGAGAGAGCGTTTTCGTCACATTGCTGTGAAAAAGCGGTATCATCCCCTCCAAAAGCCGTGCGGAGGCGCTTTCCTTACGTTTTGGGCTGCCGTTTATCAACAAAATATTCATGCAAGCACCTCCTTTATTTTTTTCTTGTCCGAAATAAAAGCAACTGTGGCGTCACAATCAAAATTTAATGCGTTTGCTTGGACAAGTCCCTTCGCCGTAGTACGTTCTGCCGTACTGATATCCTCTCCATAAAAAATAACTTTTAAAAAAAAGCGGTTTAAATAACGGCGGCGATGATGCATTTCATCATTTCGTATAACGAAATCTGGATGATTATAAGAAATGCTCCGGTCTATCACGTTTTTTATAAACGGGCTATAGCTGCCATAAACACATCGGCTTATTATCCACAGTTCTGTACACCGAGAGAGAAGTTTCCCCATATCCCCATAGGTATCACGGATAACACACTCGCCCGGCGTTTTCACCCAACATCCAAAGCAGCCAACACAAGGGCGGATCGGCTGCTTTTCTGAAATGACAATTGTCTGCTGTTTCTTTTCCAAAAATCGATGTTCTTCCGATTCCTGCGGAAAATCATGGACAATCAATATCATATTTTTCTCCGTTTCATGGCCTCCATACTATTAAAACAAACGAATCTGTTCTGTTTGAAGCTGGCTGACACGGCGGTCGTAAACCCGATCTTCTGCCCCAATTTGGCTGCACAACAGCGGCGATGTACTGTCATACTGAAAGGCAGCATATGAAGAGCCCGCTTTTTTCGTATTGGCATAGCAGTAAGCGCACCCGCTGCTACATGTATTATACGCCCCAATGTCGACACTTTCAATACATCCGCACGCTGCGCGCTGGGCTTTGTCTTTGACAGCGCATATCGGTTTTCCCATCAACCGTTCAATTCTTGCTTTATCAACACAGCATCCCTTCTCAACACCTGCTCTGATAAGATCAGCTTTCTCTGCGCAGCTCATAATATGCATCCCATTTCCCGCCGCAATACGAGACATAGCCATTCCCATCTCCAGCATCTGTTCTTCATCCGGTACAACAACACCTTGCTCCGATACCCATTTTTTGATTTTTGCATAAATGTCTAAAAAGCTTATAACAACAGTATCTGTATAACCGCACAGCTCCCGTGCTATTTCACGGAATGCATGCAGATGATACGGAATCGAATAGCGGGCGCTCAAAAAAATGGGATCGTAGCGCCATACAACCCGCTCTTTTCCGACTTTTCGCGAAAGGCTTTGAAATATAGAAAGCAGGGATCGTTTATCTGCCAAAGCAGGTTCTATTTCCTTTCCGTATCCAGTCAAAGTAAATTGAAAATAATAGGGATATGGATCAAGCTCTGAGAGGCCGGACAGCATACCGTCCGGGTTCTTTGTCCAAAACACAATACAGTCAATTGTGTCCGGCGACAATCTGATACGGCTAATTTGATGTGGACTGACCGGATTACGCACACATACCGTCCCTTCCCGCAGGCGTCCATAAAACCAAGATGCATAGTAGTGCGGGATATCCGTTCGTCGGCTGACACTTAAAATCACTGATCCTTCTCCTATTTTTTTATGACACCAAATCCAATCCCTATTTTCCCGCCTTTTAAAACATGCTGTTTGATACTTTTCTGCATAGAAGTCTCTTCCTTTAATGAAGAAAAATCTGTCCAGTTAGACGGTACGCCAAACACCCAGACAAGATAATCATTCGGCTCAGGATCAAAGCGGACCAGCGCAAAACGGGACTGGAAATCCAAAATATTGGAATGTGGATGCAACAATTTAGAGAGTTCTGGAGATAGAAGCCATGAATCACAGATATATTCACAGTCTGCATAAGCGGGGAGGTAACGCGAAAAAAATGCCTCCGCTTCATAAAGCGACTCGCCTACCAGAGCGCGGCTGAAATGTGCATCTGACGGAATATGGATCGAGATTGCCGGTTTTTCATTGTGTTTTACCATCTCATACTCCAATTCCCCTATACGGAACAATTGCATACTCAGCTGGCGATACGTCCACCATCCTCGATCAAAAACAAGTTTCCCCGTCCGCTTCTCTGTTTCTTCCAAAAATCTTGTAAAACATTTCATTGTATTAAAAAAGACCGTATCCGGTATTCCCATCTTTTGATAACGGCCGTAAATTCTACATGCCCCTATTAAGTTGCAGGTGAGTAATCCTGCACCATCTTCATCCGAAAATGAAGCTGAAAGCTTACGGTACGCGTCTTCTGCTGTTGCAATATCCAAAAGCCGGATGATTTCCGACTCCATATCCATTGCTGCCGGTACACACTTCATAACACGTTCCTGCATCTTATCAGGCAATCCTATTTCCCTGCACAATGATTGAATATCCATTGTCCAACCTCCTATTTCGTCTAAACCCATGCTGGATGTATTTTTATCACAGCAGAATAGTGCAATTTCCAGAGTTTCTGGTTCCACTATCCTCTCATTTATACTAATTATGCAAATTTTATGTAACAGCCTATGCTTTCCTTGCCGGTCCGGCTCCTTATAAATCCCTTTCCGGTCCAAATCCTATCCTTCAAAGGGTAAAGGGCTTGAATGGCAGTCACTCTTTCTTAACCGTTATAACATCTTGAACTGTCAATACATCGCCCTCTACAGAAAATCGTATTTCCATTCCAGCAAACTCCATACCATAGACTCGCTTTGGATCATGCTGATAGGCGGGCCTTGGATCTTCTTCTAATATCCCTATAACAGCCTTACGATAGCGAGAAGGGATTTTCCGCATCCGCTCCTCTGCACAGCAAACGACAAGACGATTTTGATACACGTTTCCTGCAAAGCCTCCAACAGCTTCCGGATGACTATCTGTAAATGGAAGATATGGTTTGATATCAAAAACCGGTGTTCCATCCATAAAATCTCCGCCTGATACACAGAGTACCGGTCCGTCTGCATTTTCCCAATCGATCTTATCCAATTTCACACAGGAAAGGCCTATTGGATTCGGTCGAAACGGAGAACGCGTTGCAAACACCCCCATTCTCCGGTTGCCGCCCAAACGCGGCGGACGTACTGTCGGAGACCAGTGTTCCTGTTGAGATTCAGAGAACTCCCATAAAACCCATATATGAGAAAATTCTTCAAGCCCGCGCAATGCATCCGGATTACGGTACTCTGGTTCAAATGTAATCGTTGCTCTAAGAGACAACACCAAACCGCTCTGTCTGGGGATTCCGAATTTAGAAGAAAAATCGCTTTGTATTTTTGCAATCCTTTTCAATTCTTATTCTCCTCCATACTTTCCGCACGCACAAAAACTTGTCCTCAGCTTTTTATGGCCGAGACCCCATAATCCATCGCATGCTGCAATGCATTAATCCAATTTCTCATATGCAATGCGCGGGCTTCCGTCTGATACAAAAATAGTACCGCATAAGGTAAAGCCGTTTTTTATAATCAAATGCTGCATAATCCCGTTATTTTCATGCGTATCAATTCGTAAATGCGGGGTTATTCTGCTGCAAAAATCTATTGTTCTTTTCATAAAGCCTTTTGCTCTTCCGTCACTTGCTACACGATGGATTGTTCCGTATGGGCTGTCCGACAACCACTCTCCATCCACAATCGCATGATAGGACGGATCTTCGCCTAAAATAAAAGCAAATACACCGTGGGCCTTTCCTTCTATTTCTTCAATAAATAACTGCCCACATATAATATCTTCTAATAATATCGATTTTTGTGGATAGCTTTCTCCCCATTGCGTCGGATTACCATTTTCCATCATAAATTGCCGTGCAGCCGAATAAATTCGAAGTATCTCCGGCATATCATCAATATTGGCTTTTCGGATCATATGTGCCTCTCCCAGTTATACAGAAGCGTAAATTTGTTATGTTACAGCCATTATATAGATCTGGCACGGATTTGACGAATCCCAAAGCGTATCTATACATTCAAACTCTCGAAAGCCAAGACTCTTATAAAATGCGTTAGAAACATCGTATTCAGGGCATCGGCCTTCCTTTACAGTTTTCACTTGAATAAATAAATAGCCTCTTTTTTGGACGTAATCATAAAAACGTTCAAAAAGTTTATGACCAATCCCCATTCGATGGTATTCTTTTCGCACGCCCATTACATATATTTCCGCGGTATAGGGGCTGGTTTCCTTCAAAGTGATAAAGCCGCGCGGTATGCCGCTGCATATATCCGCCCAAAATGGATATTCCCGACATTCTTGAACATAGACCGCTGTACTCTCCGGTATTCCAAACCATTCCGGCAACGACGCTAAAACCGCAGCGCTTATCCGCATTTTCTCCTCTTCCTGTTCAATTATCTCTACCACTCTGTATCCTCCGCTGTGCAGATATTTTAAGCATTTTGGAAACCCAAAATCACTTTCATTTTCCAGTAAAGCCTTTTATAAAACAGTATCGAAATACAAACATTTCTTTTGATGAAAATCAAACCCCATCATTTCTATATCAATTTTACTTTTCATGCCGATACATTTTATTTTACTATGTCTCTTGACTTTCCGTCAATACATATCAGAAAAATCCGTTATCTCCTTTTGTACTTTTACAAAAACGTCAGACGGCAAGAACCAATTGGATTCCAATTGATTCTTGCCGTCTTCTCATTTTCATTACTATGCAGAAAAAATAATCAATAGTGCAGAAAAAATAATCAATAGCTTAAATATCGAAGGCGCTTTATTTCTCAGGTGAAATTTTTTGCCTTTTTCTGTATTCGGTTAACAATGTGCTGCTACCGAAAACATATATTTTTGTAGTCAAATATATTAACTTTCAGATAAGGTTTGAAAATGAATATAGATTCCAAAAACCTTATTATTCTTATATATTATTGTAACTAGTTTATGAAATACATATTCAATACAGGTTAAGCTCTCTTCAGGCAATTCGAGATACTGTAGCGCTTCTTCTACTGCTGTATGATCCACAAGACCGTTTCCAACTATTTTGCGTCTCATCTTTTCATTTAATTCTTGGATTGTATTCTCTACTTCTTCCTTTGTCATGCCAAAGGTGATTCCGCAGACATCCATATTTCCCGGCTTCCCGCCAATCATCATAAAATACCAAACCGTACTCTTTTGATAGTCCGGCGCATCATCGCTCCACCTCATTGCGACCTGCATTTCATAATAAGGCAAACGGGTCGGATCGGAACGCAATGTCTGTAGCTGATCCGTAGCGTAGCTGGGATCAACATGTTCTTCTTTATAATACAATTGCGGAAAAACCACAGGAAAATCTGCAACCGTCGGTATTGGCGACATGGCCATAGTTTTCCCGGCTACCCAAAAGTAATTTGGCCCTTCTTGTATCGTACAGTAAGTCAGCATAAAGAGGCCCAATATAACCGAAATAACCGAAAGACAAGCAATGATCTTTTTTCTCATAAAGCTTTCCTTCAGATAAAACAGATAAAATTTTTCTTTTAACGTTAATAGACAAGACGCTATTATAGTACAAAAACTTCCTTATTATTAATTACTTCTTTTTTTATTCATCAAAAATTATAGTATATTCTGCATTGGTAACACCTTTTACTTTTTAACATAATTTTACCATAATACTTTTGCAAAATCAACCCATTTATATTATTTAATATTAAATATACATGAAAAAGCGACAAGAAAAGCTCTTTTAATCAGCCTTTCTTGTCGCTTTTAGTCGGTTTGTTTTTTTACTGCTGGGCGGATGCGTTTTCTTTCATCTTGCAGCACTTTTTATACTTTTTCCCGCTTCCACAGGGGCATGGATCGTTATCTCCAATCTTTTCTTTTCGAACGGGCTGGCGGCGGACAGCTTTATCTTGCTCCCCATGAACCGCCATCGTCGGTTTGGCAACTTGTTCCCGTTTAACTTCCTCCCGCTCACGCATCCGCACCGTCAACAGCATTTTTACCGTATCTTCGCGGATAGCTGCGATCATCTCGTCAAACATATCAAAGCCTTCTGTGCGATACTCTATAACCGGATCCTTTTGTCCATAAGAACGCAGACCCATGCCGCGCTTCAGTTCATCCATTGCGTCAATATGATTGATCCATTTGGTATCAACATTTTTCAACAGGATAACCCGCTCCAGTTCGCGCATCGTCTGCTCGCCGAATTCCCGTTCTTTTTCCGCATATAACTCTTTGGCGCGGTCTGTCAGAAGTTTGACTACATCTGATTTTTCCATCTCCGCCAATTCTTCTACTGTATAATTCAAATCATCCGGCGTCGTCAGATAGCCGAGAAAATGATCACGCAGCCCAGCCATATTCCAGTCGTCATGAACATGGCCATCTGTCAGATAAAGATCCACATCACTCTGGATAGATTCCTCAATCATTTTGGAGATGACATCTTTCAGGTTGTCGTTATTAAGCACCTTTAAACGCTGGCTATAAATGATATTCCGCTGCGTATTCATGACATCATCGTATTGTAAAACCCGTTTGCGGATTGAGAAGTTTCTTCCCTCGACCTTGCGCTGTGCCGATTCAATGGACTTGGTCAACATCCCGGTTTCAATCGGTTGATCCTCTTCCACATTCAAGCGCGTCATTAAGGCCTGAATCCGCTCCCCGCCAAATAGACGCATCAAATCATCCTCAAGGGAGAGATAAAAACGGCTGGCACCGGGATCCCCTTGCCGGCCGGCACGGCCGCGCAGCTGATTGTCAATACGACGGGACTCATGCCGTTCCGTTCCAATAATAAAAAGCCCGCCCAGATCGCGCACCTCTTCCGCCTCTGGCTTTAAACGCAATTTATACTCGTTTTCAAGCGCACGATATTCTTCTCTCAGCCGGATAATCTCCTCATCATCTGTTTCGCTATAGCTGGTGGCTTGTGAAATCTGTTCTTCATCATAACCTTTTTTCCGCATCTGTGCCACGGCAAGAAATTCCGCATTACCGCCAAGTAAGATATCTGTACCGCGTCCAGCCATGTTGGTTGCAATGGTAACTGCTCCTTTTTGGCCTGCCTGCGCAACAATCTCCGCTTCTCGTGCATGTTGCTTTGCATTTAATACGTTATGCTTGATACCCCGGCGGCGCAGCATATTTGAAAGAATTTCTGATTTATCGATTGACACCGTACCAACAAGAACAGGCTGTCCGGTTTTATTCAGCTCGACAATCTGCTCAATGACAGCATTGAATTTCGCCTGCTCCGTTTTATATACTACGTCATCATAATCCTTACGAATCATCGGCTTATTGGTTGGAACCGCAATGATATCAAGATTATATATTTCGTTAAACTCCGGCTCTTCCGTCATAGCAGTACCCGTCATACCGGACAGCTTGTCGTATAGTCGGAAAAAGTTTTGGAACGTAATTGTGGCCAAGGTACGGGATTCTCTGGCAACCTGAACATTCTCTTTGGCTTCAATCGCCTGATGAAGGCCCTCGCTGTAACGTCGTCCAATCATCAAACGGCCGGTAAATTCGTCAACGATAATAATCTGACC
>ERZ1643249.1383-NODE-1383-length-24600-cov-4.815156_pt1 | contig 24600 bp, 16 predicted proteins | sample MGYA00579263_ERZ1643249 | MGnify/ENA primary metagenome ERZ1643249 (study PRJEB29033, sample SAMEA4952264) | chicken gut metagenome | biome: Broiler Chicken; feature: Gastrointestinal Tract; material: Caecum | place: Ireland | collected 2018 | study: Broiler...
GGTTTTGATGTAAAAAAAAACTGAAAATTGAAAAAGATGTGACAAAGCTTTCTGCAAACAATGTTTGGGGAAAGGTTGTGCTTTATTTGAAAGAGCATAAGAAAGTTGCTTTGCATGTGGCTTGTGGAGACATTACAAATGCAAAGATTGAAGATGGAAAATTGATTATCCGTTCGAGCGATGATTTCTTGATTGATGTTCTTGAAAATGGACGAAAGGAAATTGAAAATGCAATCAGATGGCAAGGGCTAAACCTTAGTTTTGTTGTGGTTAAGTTTGAAAGCGATGAACAAAAAATCAATAAGGACATCAAAAAACTTGAAAATTTCTTTGGAAACAAAGTGGAAATTAATGATTGAAAATAAAGGAGAATGAAATGGGATACGGTTTTGGTGGTTTCGGTGGTGGAAATATGCAGGCTTTGATGCGTCAGGCACAAAAAATGCAAGAAGATATGAAGAGAATTCGTGACGAGATTGACAACACAGAATACAAGTCGTCTGTTGGCGGCGGTATGGTTGAAGTTTGCATGCTTGGAAATAAGACTGTCAAAAGTGTCAAGATCAAACAAGAAGTTGTTGACCCAGACGATGTTGAAATGTTGGAAGACTTGGTCACAAGTGCTGTCAACGATTGTTTAAACAAAATTGCTGAAGACGAGAAAAACAAGTTGCCAAATCTTGGAATGTGATAGTTTGACAACTTTTGAAGGTGTTTATGAGTGAATTTGACGAACCAATTGAAAGATTGATTGAATATTTCAGAGCGTTGCCGGGTGTGGGAAAGAAAACCGCACAACGCTATGCTTTCTATGTGATTGAAAATGACAAAGCAAAAGCGGAAAATTTTGCGAAAGCAATTATTGATGTCAAAGAGAAAGTTAGACTTTGCAGTGTGTGCGGGAATTACAGCTCAAGTGAAGTTTGCCCAATTTGCCAAAAACGAAACAGACAGATTGTTTGCGTTGTTCAAGAGCCAAAGGACATCATTTCTTTGGAAAAGGCGAGAGGGTTTGACGGAGTTTATCATGTGCTCTTTGGGTGCATAAATCCTCTTGAAAACAAAGGTCCAAATGACATTCGCATCAAAGAATTGTTGGCAAGAATTGGAAAAGACAATGTCAAAGAAGTCATCATGGCAACAAATCCTGATGTTGAAGGAGAGGCAACAGCGATGTATGTTGCAAAAATTCTTAAACCTATGGGGGTTAAGGTCACAAGACTTGCACAAGGCATTTCCATGGGAAGTGACATTGAATTTGCTGACGAAGTGACATTGAGCAAAGCATTGGCAGACCGAAAAGAAATGTAAGTGGCATTGCCACTTTTTTTGTTAATCATTTTGTGTCATTTGAAAGATTTGTTAGAATAGATATAACTTATATGAAAAAAGTCAAAGATTATATATATTTAATTACTCATGATTACGATGTTAGAGCCATGTTTTTTGTCTTTAATTCTTTGCTTATTGATTTCGGTTTCATGCTCACATATCTAATCATGTTTCTTTGCAGTCCTTCGCAAAAGAACTGGTATGGAGAACTGGCGATTTATTATTTGTTTTTGATTATCGGATATAGCTACATTTTTTATAAATATCAAAAATTTAAGAAATTGCCACAACAAGAAAAAATTCAAGAAGAAAAGAAATTGTTTTTACCACTTGGAATCATTATGTTTTTCTTGGCACTTGTCGTTTTGACTTTGACATACATTCTTTATTATTACAAAATCGACACAAGTTTGCCAACAAGCATGATTATCGTCCATGGTGCTTATGTGATTTATGTCCTTGTGAGAGTGATTGTCTCGCTTGTTCTGCTCATCAAAAACAGACGCAAGAAACTTGACAATCATCCACTGTCATTCATTGCAAAACATCTTTCATACATAGGCATTTTGATGTCATTTCTGTTGATGACCAATGCATTTAAAGAAATCAATGGTGCCAGTGCATATTGGAGCAGAATTGTTGTGCTTCGTGGTGAGTTTTTTGGAATTGTCATTCTTTGCTCTGCCATCAATTTTGTTGTAAAAGGGCTTAAGGCAAGAAAATAAGCAGAACATTTGTTTAAAGCGGGAATTGTTTTCTTGCTTTTTTTTGGTCTGTTTGCTATACTTAAGTGTATTTTGATTGGAGATTGCTATGAATTTGAAGAATGATATTACAAAAATCATTAAAAAGACTGCAGAAAAATTGAATTATGACGATTTAGACAAAATTGTTGTTTCTTTTTCCAACCGTCCAGAACTTTGTGACTTTCAAACAAACTATGCAATGTTGATTGCAAAAAAAATGGAAATGAAGCCTATTGATGTTGCAAACAAAATTGTTGAGAATGTCGGCGAAAATGTTGACTTTGAGTTTTCTGCTGTTATGCCTGGATTTATCAATGTCAAGGTCAAAGACAAAATGTTGAGCAAAGTTTCAAATTTTGTTTTGAATGATGAAAACCTTGGAATCGAGAAAGTCAAAAATCCAAGATTGGTGTTTTTTGATTATGGCGGAGCAAATGTTGCAAAAGAATTGCACGTTGGACACCTGCGTTCTCCAATTGTTGGTGAAGCATTGAAAAGGGTTCACATGGTTTTGGGGGACAAAACTTTGTCAGATGTCCATTTGGGGGACTTTGGTCTTCAGATGGGATTGACAATTTTGCAGTTGAAACTTGACGGCTATCTTGACAAATTTTTTGAACCGGGTGCTGATTTTTTGAACTTGAAGATTGAAAATGTCACACTTGATGTTTTGAATGATGAATATCCAAAAGCAAGCAAGCGCAAAGATGAAGATGTCGAGTTTAAGAAAATGGCAGATGATTTTACGCTTTACATTCAACAACACAAAGAACCTTATTACACAATCTATCAAAAGATTAAAGACTTGTCAGTTTCTGAAATAAAAAAGAACTATGACTTGCTTAATGCAACATTTGATTTTTATTATGGTGAAAGTGATGCCTATCCTTTCATTGACCAAACAATCAAAATTTTCACAGACAAACATCTGGCAAGAGAAAGTGAAGGGGCTTTGGTTGTTGATGTTGCAAAAGAAGGCGAGCATATCCCAATTCCAAAAAAGAGTGAAGATGAACCACAGAGATACAAGAATCCTATGCCACCTGCGATCATTAAAAAATATAACGGTGGAGATTTGTATGCGACGACAGACATTGCCACAATTTTGATGAGAAACAGGGACTATTCTCCAGATGAAATTGTCTATATCACAGATAACCGACAGACGACACATTTTAAACAAGTTTTCAGATGTTGCAAACTTGCAGAGATTTCTCCAGAAAAGCAAAAACTGACACACGTTGCTTTTGGAACAATGAATGGAAAAGATGGAAAACCTTTCAAGACTCGTGCTGGTGGAGTTGTTAGACTCAAGGAAGTTGTTGGGCTTTTGATTGACAAAGCTGAGCAAAAACTTGCATCAAATGGAATTGTTGGGAACAGTGAACTTGCACGAAAAATTGGTGTCGGTGCAATGAAATTTGGTGATTTGTCAAATACTGTAGACAAAGATTATGTTTTTGATATTGACAAATTTTTGGCATTTGACGGTAAAACTGGTCCATATATTCAATACACCATTGCAAGAATCAATTCAATCTTGTCAAAAGCAAAATTTGCTGAAGGCGAAGTTGAAATTTCTAATCAAGATGGGAGAAACATTGTTTTGGCACTTTTGAAACTTATTTCTTCTTATCAAATTTGTTATGATGCTTATTCAATGAACTCGCTTTGTCTTGCAACTTTTGACTTGGCAAGTGCGTTCTCAACTTTCTATAACAATCACAAAATTCTGACTGAGGAAGATGCTGAAAAGAAAAACAGTATGCTCTCTATTTGTTTGCTTGTGAAGAAAAGTTTGGAAAAGGCTCTTTGGACTCTTGGAATTGAAAGTGTTGAAAAAATGTAAAGTGATTTTCTGTCTGTTAAAACCGCATGGAAAAACCTTTCCATTTGCTGAGTTTTGGCCGACAAAAATAAATTGAAAAAAATTAAAAAAAAGTATTTACAAACCAAAAGTTTTGTGCTATGATATGGACAAGTAAGACGAAAAAACACACGGAGGTGTAATTATGATAGACTACAATTCAATTGAAAAAGAAATTAATGTTTTTGTTTCTCCAGAGAAAGTTGGAAGAGCAGTAAAAAGCATGCCAGATATTAGAGTTAAATTTGAAAAATCTGAAAAAGAAAGAAGTTTGTAATATTACCATATATTAATGAAAGAGAATACTGCAAAATTTTTGCAGTATTTTTTTAATTTTATTTTGTGTTTATGATTTTATATGATAAAATAGGAATGTATAAGTAGATTACTTTGGAGTATTTTATGAAAAAATATCAGTTCCTTTATCCAGCAATTTTCGTTCAAGACGAAGATAATACCTATCAAGTTATGTTCCCAGATCTTGATATTTATACCGACGGAAAAAATTTGTCAGAGGCATATATGTATGCAAAGGGCTTGCTTAAAGCATATTTCACCTATATTTTGAAATATGAGATTGACTATAACAAACCAAGCAAGATAGAATCAATTTTGCCTAATTGCAAAAAGAATGAAACTGTTATGTTTGTTGACGCAATTGTGGAGACGGATGAAAAATAGAAAAAACTAAGACTTCAATCGAAGTCTTTTTTATTTTGTTGCATTTGACAGGAGGTTGTGACGAGCGGACTTGAAAAAAATATTGGCAAACTTAAGTGAAAACACTTGACTTGGACAGAGCATTGTGATATATTATGTCTGACACTTCGAAAGGGTGTTAGTTTTTTTGTTAGGAGAAAGAAATGGCAGCACCAAAACGTAAAATCATTACACTTGAATGTACAGAATGTAAAGAAAGAAATTATTCTACAGAAAAGAATACTTCTGCTAATGCTGAAAGAATTGAAATCAACAAGTTTTGTCCAAGATGTAATAAGAGAACAAAGCATAAAGAAACTAAGTAATTTGTGCTAAGATGAAATTTATATCAAATTTTGGAGGAAATCATGTCTAAAAAGCAAAAACAAATCGAAGCACAAGTTCAAGAAGATGAGTCTGTTAAACAAGACCAGATTTCTGAAGGAGTGGTTGCAAAAGACGACAAAAAGCAAGAAAAGAAATCCAAAGACAAAGTGACAGATAATAAAAAAGACAAGAAAAAGGATAAGAAGAAAAAAGATAAGTCTGGCGGAATTGGAAAGAAGACAAAGGAAACAATTTCTGAACTTAAAAAAGTGACTTGGCCAAGTTTTGGCGAAGTTGTCAAAAAGACAGGAATCGTTATCGCATTTGTTTTGATTTTCGGACTTTTCTTGTATGGTGTTAACACTCTTCTTGGTTGGCTTGTCAGTCTTTTGGTGGGCTAAATTTAGACAAATCAAATCTTGAAAATACAGTTTAATTAAGGAGTATTGTTATGGAACATTCAAGAGAACCTAAATGGTATGTTCTTCACACATTCTCAGGATATGAAAATGTTGCGAAAGAAAATCTTGAAACAGTTGTGGAAAAGTTTAATCTGCAAGATAGAATTTTTGATATTGTAATTCCTGAGGAAGATGTCATTGAAGAAAAGAATGGCAAGAAAAAATTGGTGACAAGAAAAAGTATGCCTTGCTATTTGCTTGTTAAGATGATTTATGGTGATGACCTTTGGCATAATATCACAAGAACTCGTGGAATCACAGGCTTTGTTGGACCAAAAGGAAGACCTTTGGCTTTGACTGATGAAGAGGTTATGAAACTTAGACTTGAAAAAATCAAAGTTGAAACAGACCTTGAAGTTGGTGACAAAGTTGAAATCATTGAAGGACCACTCGACAAGATGGTTGGGAACATCGTCGCTGTCAATCCAGAAGCAGGTGTTGTCACAGTCACTGTTGAGATGTTCGGCAGAGAAAACAACGTTGAACTTACATTTGAACAAGTTCACAAAATCAATCAATAAGTTTGATATTTTTCGGGTAACCGTTTAATATTGTCCATCACGACATTAAACTGTCAAATTTTGTGGGAGAACCTGTTGCCTGGTTCAATTCACCACATTAGGAGGGAAAAATGGCAAAGAAAGTTAAAGCAGTTGTCAAGTTGCAACTCGAAGCGGGAAAAGCCACACCGGGACCACCAGTTGGTTCATCACTTGGACCTCATGGTATCAACATCGCTGGCTTTACAAAAGAATTTAATGAGAAAACCGCATCTCAAGCTGGGTTTATCATTCCAGTTGTGATCACAATCTATGAAGATAGAAGTTTCACATTTGAATTGAAAACTCCACCAGCAGCAATCCTTATTAAAAAGGCTATTGGTCTTGATAAAGGTTCTGCAAAACCAAACAAAACAAAAGTCGGAAAAATCACAAAAGAGCAGATCAGAAAAATCGCAGAAACAAAAATGCCTGATTTGAATGCTGACTCTATTGAAAGCGCTATGTCTATGATTGCTGGTGCAGCAAGAAGCATGGGCGTTGAAGTTGTGGACTAGAGAGGTGAATTATGAATAGAGGAAAAAGATATTTGAAGAGCCTTGAAAGTTTTGACAAGACTTCTGCTTATGATGTAAGCACAGCAATGGACAACGTTCTTAACACTGCAACAGCTAAGTTTGATGAAACAATCGAACTTCACGTTAAACTTGGTGTTGACGGAAGAAATGCTGATCAACAAGTTCGTGGCGTTGTTGTTCTTCCAAATGGAACAGGTAAAAATGTTAGAGTTCTTGTTATTGCAAGAGGCGACAAGGCAGACGAAGCAACAAAAGCAGGAGCAGACTATGTTGGAGCAGAAGAAATCGTTGCAAAAATCAACGGCGGTTGGCTTGATTTTGATGTTGCAATCACAACTCCAGATATGATGGGTGTGGTTGGAAGAATCGCAAGAATCCTTGGACCTAAAGGTTTGATGCCAAACCCAAAGAGTGGAACTGTTACAACAGATGTTGCTAAGGCAATTAAAGATGTTAAAGCAGGTAAGGTTGAATATAGATTGGACAAAACAAACAATGTTCACGTTATCATTGGAAAGAAGAGTTTTGGAAAAGAAAAATTGATTGAAAACTTTACTGCAATTATGGACGCAATCGTTAAGGCTAAACCTGCCGCTGCCAAAGGACAATATATCAAAGGTGTTACATTGGCAAGTAGCATGGGACCTGGTGTTAAAGTAACTTATACAATTTAAGTTTGATTAAAGCAGGTTAAAGCCTGCTTTATGTCATTTTACATAAAAAGCGGAAGAGAAAAAGATGTTGAATTTGTGCGAAAAACAGATAAAAATCTTTTTCGACAATAAAAGTGTTTTTATTCTTGCATAGGAATGAAAGTCGTCCGCAAAATATTGATAAATTTTGCATGGGTTCAAATCGGTTTGATGTTGTTAAAATTCTATTGTCTTTGTCTGCAATATTACACAAATCATTTGACTTGTTGGCGAAATTACGATAAAATAGTCCGTAGTTAAATTATATATAGACTATTAAATAGGAGATTTTACTTTATGAAAGTTAAAAGACAAAATCGCTCATTAGGATTCAGAGGTTTAGTGCTTGTTGTTGCTTTTGCACTTGCAATTCTTTGCATGCCATTCAATGGTCTTGTTGCATTGGCACAAATGACACAATACACTGATTATTCTTATATGACAATAGGAAAAGTTGACGAAGAAGTTTCAACAACTGTTGTTAAGGGAGAGACATATCAAATTCCAAATGCTTACATTGGCGGAAGCAAGGATTTTGTTGTTGGTAAAACACAAAGTGGAGAACTTCAAGGAAGTGATGTGACATTGTCTTCCTCAAAAGTTACTGTAAGATACAGTTCTTTGACTCTTGACGAAATCAACAGTGGAGAAGTTGTTGCAGATGAAACAGATATAACAAACAAAGTTGTTGTCACAGCAGATGAAGACAACTATGGTTATTTTGTTGCAAACAAAGTTGGAACATACACAATCACCTATTCTTACACTTATCATTCAACTGCCGGAGATTTCACTAACACTTATGAACTTAAGATTGAAAGCGAAATTTCAAGTGCAACAATCAACTTTGATAGCAATGAAAAGAATTTCATCCCAAGCATAATTGACCTTGCTCTTGCAAAAGAAAACGATAGTTACAAAAACTTGAATCTTCCATTGCCAGAAATTACTGATGAAGATGACGAAGAAGTTGAAGATGTAAACTATGTAACAAGCAGAGATGCCATCGGAGAAAAAGGTCACTATGTTCTCATTTCTGCAACAGGTGGAATAAGAGGTAAACCTGTTGAAATTTCAGGGGAAGAAGGCAACTACTTCATCGCAGGAAGTGTGTTTGCTGATTCTAACTTCGGTGCTGGCAAATATACAATTAGATATGCATATTACCTTGATGGACAATTTGTTACATCAACAACAAAATCTACTCAAGTTTATTCAGAAAACAACAAATATTACACAGACTACAAACTTCAACTTGAACTTGCATCTGACTGGTCAGACAATGGTCAAACAGGTGTTGAAAGCACATTGCCAGCTGCAACTGGTGTGACATCAAAAGATTCAAAACCAGAAAGTGAAGCAGTTGATGTTTACTACACAGTTAAGGTATATTACAAAGCATCAAATTCTTCAAAGAGTTATGAACTTATCTCTGCAGCAGAATACAACCAAGACCTTGATGGAAACAGCACTGTTGATGAAGATGAAAAGGTTGTAAATAAAGACGGAACTTTGGCTCATCCAACAGCTTTCAAACCTTTGAAAGATGGTTGGTACACATTTGAATATACAATCACTGACTTCTATGGAAACACAGTTTCATCAACAAGAGGTGTTTATGAATTTGCAGATATCAAAGACGAAAAGAGTCCAACTCCTTTGGTTTATGATGCCTCAATTGATGATGAAGAAACAAAATATGAAGATGCTTCTCACAAACTTCAGTCTCGTGCCGTACCAAACAGTGTTGTGATTTATGCTATTGGAATTGACGACAATGTTTCAAAAGCTGACGATGAAGGTGTTGAACTTACAAGAAGAATCATGACAGATGATACAGTTTCTAAACTTACAATTTCTGACTATGACAAATACAATTTGGTATTTAACTACAGAAATACAAGTTCAAATGAAGCTTATACAAACTTGTTGACAAACAACTATCTCATCAGAAAACAAGCAGGAACAATCAATTCAGATGTTGAAATGCTTACTTGGCTTCAAGCAAATAATTATTTGATTGTTGTTGACAATGCAAACTATACAACAATTTATGACATCTTCAATGAAGAAAACTTCTTTGAAGGAAAGACAATAAACGGTGAAGCTATTGATTCTGCAACAAAAGCTCTTGAATGGTTTAAGAGTGCAGAAGCTGTGACAGCAGGTTTTGGATATATTGATGTTGACGAAACATTCGGTGCCACAACTGCTGACAATGGTATGGGTTCAGGACAATATTACATTCACTATATCGCAAAAGATGCTGCTGGAAATGAAACAGACATAACAAAGTCAATGTATATTGGTTCTTATGAAGACAATGACATTCCAGAAATCAAATTTGGGACAACACTTGCTGATTCATATTTGCCAAGTGCAACAGTGACATTTGATGTTCCAACAGCTTCAGATAACTATGACACTAATATGCTTGTCAAGACAATGTATCGTTATCTTGACAACGAAGGAAATGTTATCCAAGTTAATGACAAAGATAATACTCCAATTTCAAACAATGATTTAGATGAACTTTGGGGAGATATTGCAGGTGTTAAAGTTGACGGAAAATTGTTGACTGAAACTTATGCAAAATATCACAATTCAACAGCAGAAGCTAATGACGGATATATTGATTTGACAGACACAAGTGCAACATCATATTCAATTGATTTGTCAGAAGCTGGTGCAGAAGCTGTAACTCTTCAAATTGTTGTTTATACTTATGATGACAAGGGCAATGCAAACATCTATGGAGAAACAATCAACATTTCAAACACAGTTGACAACACTCCTCCACAATTCGAAAAAATTGATGTTGATGGCGGTGCTTTCGTTTCAGAATATGAACAAGGACAAGAAATTGAACTTCCAACATTGACTGTTTTGGATGATGCAGTTTCATTTATGAGTTTTGAAGTTAATGTATATTATATCAACGGAGAAACACAAACTAAGGTTGCGACATATGATTACTCTTCAGAAAGAGAAATCTTGTCACAAAGCGGTGTTGGTAGATACACTGTTAACGCAGGTAAATTTGTTGCTTCATTTGCAGGCGAATACAGAGCAAGCATTGCAGTTAAAGACAGCAACAACAAAACAATCGTTTCATTCGTAAACTACACAGTTAAATCAAGAACAATCATTCAACCACCAGTTATCAGCACTTCTCTTGAAAGCAAGACTGTTGAACTTGATGGTGACAGCAGTTATGATCCAACAGTAGGAATTGAAATTCCAACTCCATCTGTAAGTTATCAAATTCCAAACAGTGTAACTTATGATGTTTATGCTGGAAATGAAGAATCATATGAAAACGTTGATTCTGTTGTTATGGGTGTAAACGAAAACGGAAAAGCAACAAACTGGAGTACAACTTATGGACAACAAGGTTCATTCAAACCAGAAGCAGTTGGAGAATATCCTATTGTTTATACAGTAAATCTTACAGTTTATAATCCAAAGACATTCACATATCAAGAAATGGCATGGAATCCAGAAGCAAATGATGGAAACGGTGCTTATGAAGGTGGATATTTCACATATTCAAACTCTAATGGAAAAACAGCTCAAGTTGTTTTGAACAAAGATGGAATTTTTGAAGTAACTGCCGTTGAAGGTGGGTCTTACACTGTTAAGAAAGATGAAAGTGGAGTTGCAAAGATTTATCAAGGTGATTTGGAATTCTCAAGCACATCAGATACAGTATTTGAAGGTGTTGATGTTTCTGAATGGTTTGATGACTTGGTAAATTACACTTTGACAAGTGATGTTTATACAATTGTTGTTCAAGATTCAGTTGGCCCTACAATTGCAGAATATGATTATGTTGACACAATTTCAACTGATGATATTTCAGCTCAAGATGGATACAAATTGAACATCTATGGAATTGAAGCAACTGACAGAAGTGGTATCAATGCAGACAAATCTAAGATCGTTTTGTCTTGGAAATTGGCTAACGGAGATACAGGTTCTCAAACATTCGAAAAACAAATGGAAGACACTTCTTACACAATCAAGTCAGGCAGTGGAAATGTTTTGGATGGAACATATACAATCACTTACACTGTTTATGATAACAACAACAATTACACAACAAAAGAATACACAATTGCAGTTGGAGATAATGTTGCACCAACATTGACATTTGATGATGAATTTGTTGAAGATAGCTATGAAATCGGTTCAACTCTTACAATTGATCCAAGCAAGATTACTTTCACAGACAACAGAGAATTCCCAGAAGGAACAGAACCTGAAATCACACTCTTGAACACATCAACAGATGAAGAAGTTGAATATAGACTTGTTGGTGGAATGTATGTGTTTGATTTAGACGAAATCGGAACTTACACATTGACAGTTAAAGTTGAAGATGCTGTTGGAAATACTACAACTGAAACATTCAGCATTGAAGTTACAGCCAGAGCAACTGACACAACAACTGTTTACAAGATTATTGGAACAATTTTGATTGTAATTTCTGTTCTTGTTCTTGTTGGTGTAATCGTATACTTCATCGTTTCAAAAGTTAAACTTGACAAAGAACTTAAGAAATAGGAAATAAAAAAAGACTGATTTAACTCAGTCTTTTTTTATCTTTTAGGGACTGAGAAATCGTGTGGTTATTTAAAAGTTTTGAATATTATTGAGGGAATTTAAGCATTTTATAAAATTATGTATCCATGTTAAGGTGAGATTGGTAGATGTGATATTAAAGATATTTTATCCTATTATTGGAAGAAACTAATAAAGAAATAATTGGCAAATAAAAAAAGAGCATTAAAAAACATGATTTTAGATAAAAACACTGTTATCACTTTAGGAAACATTGAAAAATTATCTTAATGTTTTGCCTTGTATGCATTGAAAGATATTAAAAAAAATTGAGAGATTGTAAAGTCAGTTAAAGCAAGATATTTGCTATCACAAGCAACTAGATAACTGATTATTCAGGTGCATACGATTTATTCCAAGAATCAAGTTTGTTTCTTTGCAAATTCATTTGACATTCAAAATTATTTTACAAAATATATAATATTTGTTATATTTAATTACAGGAGAAAAAATTTATGTCTATTGAGAATAAAAAAGTTAATGATCATGACAAAACAGATTTAATTTTTTTAGAAGAACTTTACGAAAAAAGTAAAAAAAACGAAGATAATTATTTTGCAAAAATGAGAGAGAAAGCTTTAAATGGGAAATTCATTATTGCAAATACTTATGCTAGCACAAACGATGGAGGCACACTTTATTACAGCCCAAAAGGAGAAGATAATGTAAATATATTTGGGTACGAATATGCAAAAAATTGGCCCGAAACTTTGCCTGAGGCTCTTATTGTTTTGTTTTATAATGCATTTCTCCATCCAAATACGGTGTGTGTTTTTGCAACTAGTGACGGGACAATTTCTGTTATTGACAAACAAATTTATATAACAGACCATGAGCTTATGGATTCAGAGATAGGTTATGATAAAGATTTTATTGAAATCATTTATAATCGAAATTCTATTATTGAAAATGCAAAGATTGTGGATGCAAGCTTGTTAGATTGTGCAAGGCAGTTAATAAAATATATTGATAAAAATAATAGAGTTGGCAGATGGCGAGATCAGATAACAATATTTATTTATTATGAAGCACTATGCATTTTAGTAAAGGCACAAGAAACTCAGTTAAGCAAAGATGAAAAAGAAATATTTGAACGAAATAGATTATGGATTAAGAATAGGATCATTAAAATGAAAAATAATCGCATAAAAGTACCTGTTGAGGAAAGAGCTGCTTGTCATACTCAATATTTATGGTAGAGATTGATTTTTTATATCATCGATTAGCTTTTATTAATGAACGAAAAACACAAGTTTACAGATAACGAAGAAGGTCTAAAGATAGCTACGCCTTGTTTTGTATGTAAAAAATTAAGTAATCTATTAAAGTGAAATATTTTTTGAATACAACCTTTAACTTTCATTTATAACTTATGATATATATGTTGTAACATAGCAAAGAAAAAAGAGTATATTTTAAGATAAAACTTAATTTATACTCTTTTCTTTCTCAAAAATACCGCTAGTTTCAAAATTGCTTGACTAAATATGCTCTTTTTTGAAATTTTCTATTTGACTGCAATTCTCTTTCTTAATTTGATAATTATGAAGATTACTGCAATTACAACAATAACTGAGATAACAATTGCAATTATTGCTGCGGCATTTAATGGGTCATTTTTAACTACTTTATAGCTGTATAACAAGTTTCCACTTGGAGATACAATTTGAATGTAATAGGTTCCTGCAGTGTCGATGTTTGTTGTGATTTCTCCAGTGCTTTCGCTGTTAATGTCCAATGTGTAGTAGGTAGATTCTCTATCATCAACAACTCTGAGAATTCTGATTGTGCTTTCTCCCATTTCATTGAAGATGTTTGCCTGATTGAATGTCACGCTTATGTTGCTTGTTGTTTCAGTTCCTTCTGCCACTGAAATTCTGATTGGAGCGGTGCCGACTTGAATGTTGACTTTATATGTCCAACTTGTGATTGCAGAAGAATCTTTGAACATTTTATCGTTTGAGTTGATTGTGATCAAGTATGTTCCTGCACCTGTTTTTTCATCCAAATATGACAATGGAAGTTCTGTCATATAGGTCTTTTGATTTACGGTTATTGTTGAAACATCCAGTGTTTTTAACAAGTCTTCTGTCACATCAACGCCATCTTTGATTACCTTTTCAACGTAGTAATTTGAATATCTGTTATAAACATAAGAATAACGGTATTCATTTGGGTTGAGAATTGTGAATTGGTAACTTTCTTGTCTAATTTGTCCCACATCTGGAAGGTTGCTTGTTGCTGTGAATGATATTTCGTAGTAGCCAGGTTCTGAGAACAAATATGAAGTGTCATCTTGGAAATATTCAGTATATTCAACTCCATCTTTCTTTACGCTGATGACTGGATATCCATCAAGCGAATAGAATTCTGAACGTGTGTTTTTATCGATATTCACTGTGACATTTCCATTATAGATTGCTTGCTTGATTGGAAGAGATGTTTCTTCTTCGTTTGTTACTGGGTTTGTGTAAGTTATTGTGAATGGAACATCTTTAAGGAAAATGAACGAAAGAGCTTCTGTTTGTCCGGCATTTCCTCTGTTGAATTTCTGAACATTTCCAGCATTGTCATAGAGAGCAATGGAGTATTTTCCAGAATGTGTCAAGTAAACATAATTATATTCTTTACCATTTGTCTTTCTGGTGTAAACAACAGGGGTTAATTCAATTCCATCCTTGATAAGCCTGATATTGATTTCATTTTCAGGGATTCCATAATATTTTGACCACTGAAGTTCAATTCGATTTATTGAAGCATAGTCTTCTGAAATTACAATACTTTTTGATGTCACGTTCACCAGATTTTCTGTTGTGTCGATGATTCCGTTCATGTTGTATGTGTAGAATTCTTCCACAAAATTATCGGAATTTGGAATGTAGGTGATGATGATTTTTATATTGAATGGAGGAATGTTTCCAAGATCACCACTCCCTGTGTTTGAAATTATCCAAAATTCTGAAATGACAGGTGAGTTCTGTGTGTATGTGTCAACAAGTGTTGCAGTTATTTCTTGTTCTTTGTTTGTTTTGATTGTGACATAATCTTTGTCTGAGTAACTTAAATTGACAATATAGTGATTTGCATATTGTTCACCATTTGGTGCTGTGTAGACTGTGTCACTCTTGTCGACAACAGTTGTTACGCCATCAATAGTTTTTTCAACCCAATAAGTTGATGTCAACGATGACAAATTAAATTCAAAGATTTGACTGTCTTCTCCACCGTCTGGAACATATCCAAATACATATTCTGGTGTTCCCATTTCATTTCTCAAATATGTTTCATCATACCAAATTTTTAGGTAGTATGTTTGCATTTCCTCAGTATCACATTTAAGTCTTGTTCCAGAAGTTACTTCTGTCCAAGTCACTTTGTCTGTGCTGATTGAATATTTGATTGGAATGAATGTTTCTTTTTGTGAATAGATGATTCTTATTTCTGAGAAATATCCAGTTTCATCATCTACAATGTTTTCAATAATGTTTTTGGTTATGTTGTTTCCGTTTGCATCTAAAATCTTAAATTGTCCAGGTTCATTGTTTGCTGTTGTTTCATTTGCTTGTGGAAGTTCATTATAGAGTGTGAAGTAGATTGTTTTAACAAGATTTGTTTCAGGATTATTGTTGTTGAAATCTCTTACAACGATTGCAAAACTGTCATTATAGTTTCCAGTTTCGTCATTTGTTTTGATTGTGACTGTGGAAATTCCTTGACTGTTTTGTGATACGGTTGATGTTGCTTTCGTCAAAGCGTCAGAAACCGTTCCGTCAATCAAATCGTAAACCGACACGGTATATTTGCTTGGGTTGTAGTTGTATTGTAATCCGTCTTTTGTTATGTAATACAATCTTCCACCATTTGTGTCATAATATGAATACAAGTCTTGCTGTGAGGTTACTTCTTGGGAAATCAAGGTCTCTTTATAGAGATGGATTTCTTTGTAGGTTGTGCCATAGTTGTCAGTGTATTCATATTCAATTCTTGTGTTTGAAACAAAACCTAAGCTTGCATTTATTTCAAAAGTTATAGTTCCCAGCGTGTCATCACTGATTACAGTTACATTTGAATTTGACAACCAAAGGCTTGCAAATCCAAGTTTGTTTGTTTGAGAGAAGATCAATTCATTGTTAGCCTTTATTGAAAGCGATGTCACATATGTCGAACTGTAGATTGTGTTTTGAATTGATTGATCGGTTGGTTTTGAGAATCTTATGTATTCTCTGTTTTGATTATCCGTTAAATTTGCTGTCAAACTTGTATTTCTGATGTTTATGTAGCAGTTTGTTGTTGAGCGATTTTCTCTGTTGTATACGCTCAAGCAGTTCTTGTATCTTGAACTTGTGCTTCCGTCAATCAAGTCAGGAATAGCAATTTTTGTGTATGTTTGTCCAACAAAGGCATAAGCATAATCTCTATCCCAAGGAGTAAGCATCAAGTATCTTGTTGTGGTGTTACCACTTGCATTCACTGTGTCAAGTTTGATTTGTGCCCAAGCATCACCGAAGAAGTTGATATTATCAAGTGCAAATCCTGTCTTTGCATAGATATTGTGAGTTGCGTTGGTGTATGACTGAGTGAGCAAATAATCTTCAATCGTGTAGTAATGTTCAACACCATCTGCATCTGTGTATGTGATAAGGTTGTTGTAGTCATTGTTTTCATCATCAATTGATGTGTAGCTTGTGATGAAGATTGTGTAGATTGTCATGTTTCCGGCAAGATCGGTTTCAATGATTTCATAATAAGTGTTTGGTTTGAATTCTGTAAGTGTGGTTAAATCAGTGAAATTTGATGCCAAGAAATCTGTTGGTGATGTTTCTTGTTCTGCTTCTGTTGTGTATTTTGTGTTGTTGCCTTGAGCGTCCGTAAATTCTCTCACATAAGTTTTATAAACTTCTGAAGATAGAGAATTCTTCAATGTTTGCAAATATGAATTTGTAACACTGTAGGAATAATAAGCGAATGTTCCTGTATTGTTGCTTGTGTTGTAACTTGTGTTTGTCAAACTGCTTGTTTGTTCCATTTCGGCGGTGTAATATGTTCTGAGAGCGGAGTTTGTGAGACCTGCTATCAAATTTCCGCTGGTTGAATTGTTAACCAAGTTTTGAATGTTTGTGTTTGGCGCAGACAAATCGACATAAATTCGTTTTGTTACCTTTGAATAGAATCTTGAATCGTGGTTTTTGTATTGCATTGTGATGTCAACATATCCATCATTTTCATATACATTCAATTTCTTTAAATCAATTTGAGCAATGTATTGGTTGTTTGAAAGGGTAGGCTCTTGTGTGAACACATCATCTGTGGCCTTAAACGACTGACCTTTGCTTGTTTTGAACACAATTTCATCAATGTCAATTTCTGCCATGTATGTGCTTCCAGCATCCCAAAGCAAACTTACTGTTGATTGGTTTGTGTAATAAGTTACGCTTGGTTTTGTTTCGTCTGAAGGGGCAGGAGATGTGACAACTGAGTTCAAGGAAGAACCTGTGATTGATTGAGCAATAAAATCAGGATTTGATTCTTTGATTTCAAAACTGAATGTCAAAGATTGTTGATAGTTGTTATCTCCAACTTCTGTTCCGAAACGACCTTGATAGATTGTGACATAATATGTCCCTTCTTCTGAAAGGTATTGCAGACGAGATCCATCGCTGTAGTTATAGAAATTCAAGAATCCAGAATCATCTGCTACAATTGTGTCAATTGTTGGGTTGCTGCTGTTTGTGGAGGTGATTGCAATCAGATTTGACACATCAGTTCCATTTTTATAAATTTCAGCATAGAGAGCATATTCTTTGATTTGATTTGTTCCGTAATAATAATTGTCATTGTCAACTTTTTCATATGTTGAATTGTTGATGAAATAGGTGTTGCCATTATATGTTATCTTTGTGCTTACGCTTGTGATTTGATCCACTGTTATGACTGTCCCTGAAGGCAATGTTGTTGTGGTTGCAGATCTTAGTGTTTCATCTGTGTAGAGAAGTGCATCAGAAGTCAAAATGTAATATGAACTGTAATTCACTCCAAATTCATAGTTTGTAATTGCTGAATTTGAAATGTAATAGAGATTGTTGTTATAAACAATTTTTGCACTTTTATCACTTATTGACATGATTGCAATGGTTGTTTCAGGAGCAAGATTAATGTCAGCGGATACGGACAAATCTTCGTTTGTGTAAAGTGTTGTTGCTGTTGATAATGTCGTGTATTTGTTTGTGTAGGTTGTGTATTTATATTGTGGAACATAAACATAAACTGGGAGTAAGTTTGTTGTCAAAACTGAGCGAACTGTTCCGTTGTTGTATATTGACGAACCATTTGAATTCCCTTTTTCGCTGTCTGGGAAGGTTACAACCAGACTGGCATTTGTTCCATTGTCATACATTGAAACAAACACATCTCCACCAACCAAACTTTCAAGATGAGATCCATTTTCATCATTTACAAGTTCTGCATTTGAAACAACTTCGTTTCTGTCAACATAGAAAACATATGTTCTTTGATAGAAATCGTTTTCATTGTATGAATAACCATCTTCGGTGTAATATGTTCTTACAATTTCATATTTTCCAGCAGTTGTGATGTTTTCAGAGTTCAGTCTGATTTCATCTTGTTTAACATCTGTCATTGTTCCATTTTCTTCAAAATCATAGACTTTGATTTCCGTGGCATTGTTTGACAGAGTGTAGTAATGATATGTGATATCTCCAACGGTAATTGTGCTTTCAATATATGGATAATATTTGATAACGACATTGTCAACCTGAATCAACATATCTTCGCTTGTGATTGTTGGAAGGAATGACAAAGTGAATGCTTTTCTCATGCTTGTTGGGCTCAGGTATGTTGTTTTGGTCTTTCGTTGTTCTGTGTTATCTTCATTTGAGATTGTTCCTTCAACGACATTGTTTGAAGTCAAAACTTCCACTTCTCCATCACTGTTTGTAAACTCTATAAAGAATTCAGAAGAGTCAAAACTTATGATGATTGTTTGTCTTGCTGAGTAATAATTTGTGTATTGAGTTACATATGTGTCGGAGTATGCCAAATCTTTCTTCGTGTTGGACAAGTCCCTGATCAAAACTCTGTAGGTGTTTTCTTCGTTGACTGTTATTGCTTGTGAGTAAACATCAGTTTGCTGTGTATATTCTGGGTGTTCATTATCGAGGAAGTAAGAAACTGAATTGATAGGGATTGTTATGTACATTCCAGAGTAGCCAGTGATGTAACTTGATGTTCCGTCAGTTTCTGGGGAAATTGAAACAGTGCAATTTAAAACTTGCATATAGTCCTTTGCAAACAGTTTGTTGTACATCACTTTAAAGATGTCAGTGCATGGTGTCTTTCCGTCGTATGTCAAATAGAATTCATAATAGTTTTTGCCGTCATATTTCAAATCTTCTGTTGTAATATTTCCCGGATTGATTGTGGAGTTATAACTCAAAGTTCTGAAGTTTACAATGAAGATTGCTTTGTTTTTTGACCAATACAATGTTGATGGTGTGGTTACATAAACAGAAGAACTTGTCAGTTTGTATGATTCGCCATCATAAATTGCAAAGTATGGTGTTGTGTTGTCAATCATGAACACATCAACTGTGTGATTTCCGGCTTCGTCATAGACATCAATCAAATAGAGTCCAGCATCTGACAAGACATATTCTGTTGAAACAGTTGTTGTGAAATCAACAGTGTTTCCTTGGTAAGGAAGCCAATTGTTGTTTGTCGTGCTCATATTCAACAGGTTGTTAACTGGAAGATATGATGCATCTCTTGAATAATTCAACATTCTGTCAAGAGTGGTTGAAAGTGTTGCTTCTCGATTGCTGTAGTATTGTTCTTCGATGATTGGGAAATATCTGTAGTAAGCATAAGTTCTTGCACCGCTCGCTTTTTCATTCCAGGAGAACACGATGCTTTGATTTGTTGTGAAATCAGAAAGAGTGGAAACGATTTTATAGTTTGTTGAGTTTGTGATTTCTGTAACATTTCTTGCTTGAATGTTTTCAAGTGGATTTTTGTCAATGGTGAATGTTTGTTCTCTGAAGAAACCAGACTTTGATGAGTAAAGAATGTTTGATGAGGTTATTTCATTTGTGTAATACAATCTGACTGTGTAGTGTGCACTTTTTTCCAAAGTGATAAAGTTTTCATTTGAGTCACTTGGGAGAAGGGAGTCGAATGAAATTCCTTGTTCTCCACCAAATCCAGAGAGATATGAGTTGTTGCTGTAGTCATAAGCATAAATTTGAACTGTCACATCTTTGTTGTATGGGTCATTTTTTGTGCTGTCAATGATGTTGACATTTTGGTTTACATAAGTGTCTGATGGGACATTGACATTTCCTTCCGTTGTCACAATTTCAATTGTTGGAAGGTCTTTAACAATTTCAAAATAGAAAACTTGATAGAAAACTGTGTTTGCAGAAAGCGTTGTTTCTGTGAGATAATAATTGTCAAAAGTGTAACCAATTATGTAGATATATTTTCCTGCTGTGCTGTCTGTTCTTCCTGAGAATGTTGACCTATAAAGTTTTTCTGAAGTTGAACCTGTCGTAATTGAACCATAATCTCTTGAGTCATCATATGCATTTGAAACTTTTGTTGTTGAGTAGATGTAACTATTGACAGAAGTTGCAAGTTTTGCATTGACAGAAAGTTTGATAGGTGTTTGGTTTGTTTTGACAGGAGTGATGTCATTTGTGTTGATGTAATTCAAAACATTTGTGATGTTGAATGTTGTGTTTCCTGTTGATTGTGAGTAATCGCCATTTGATGCAAGGAATGAACTTGTGATGTCGGCACTGTTTTTGAAGAGTCCATTTTCGAAATCGTATTCTTTAAGTTCGCTCACTGGTCTTATGTTGTTCTCATCTGTAGGTTGGTCAAGGTCTGTGTAATTTGTTTGATAACCATACATATAAACCATGATTTTCTTGGTTTGTCCACTCACGCCATCAAGAGCATATTTCTTGATCTCGGTAGTTCCCGTGCCGGTTGTGTAATCAACAATTTGAATTGCGCTCAAAGTCAGCTCATAATTTCCGACATCTTTGAAATAAACTCGGCAAATTTTGGTGTCGGTGTTCACTTTCACATTGACAATGTTGTCTCCTTCGACAAAAACTGGAAGTTCTGATGTTTCATCTTTGTCATACAGAAGGCTTGATGTGTATGTGGTGTTTGACAATGTTTTATTTATTGCAAGTTCAAATTTTGTGTAGTCATATTCAATGTAAGGAATTTTGTTTGCTGTTGTTTCTGATGAATAGTTGCTGTAAAGATAGTATGCATAGTTTGGATTTGTCAAACTTGAAACATTGACTGTGTGGTCAAAAGAATTGTAAGTGACATTTGGTCTGTTGTTGATGAAATAAGATTCTTGGTCAACAACATAGAAACTGTAGTCGATTGTCACATTTTGGTCTGTGAACATTGCCTCATCTGCATTTGTTCCGCCATCAGTGCAAGTGTAGAGGGTTATGGTCAAAGAAAGATTGTAAATCCCTTCAATGACATTTCCAGCGTCATCAGTGATTGCAATTTCGTTGCTTTCCATTGCTTCTTCACCACCATCAGGAAGTGCCTTGAAAATCATTTCAAATTCTTCAAGTTGTGCAGACGCATTGTTTGCAAAAGAGAATCCACTTGACTTGATGTAATCTCCCATGTTAATTTCTTTATAAGCACCATTGATGTAAAGGCTTATGGAATTGATGCTGTAATAATAGAAAACAGAGGTGTTTGTCAAATCTGGATAATAGACATAATTGTAAATTTCATTTTGTGGTTGAAGTTCAGAACCATTTGTCAAAAGAGAAAGTGACAAAAAGTTTGAACTGTTGCCATCTTTGAAAAACATAAATGTGTCAGAAGAGATAAGGCTGTTTACATTTTCAGTTATTACCACTTCATCATTTTCAACTGTTTCAATATAGTCTTTTGCAGAAAAATAAGAAGGAATGTTTTGATTGTCAATCTCTTCCTCTGAAACGTTCTCTGCAACAACATAACTATTTAGGTTGTCCTTATTTGAAATCATTATGCCAAAACTTAGAAAGCATACAGCAAAAAATATGTAGAAAATACTTTTTACTAAATTATTTTTCTTTTCCATAATTACCTCTCATATTCAGAAATATTTTAACACAAAGAAAAAATAATTCAAAATAAATAAGATATATATTTATTATAAATATAATATAATATTTAATACATAACAATAATTAAAATCGGCGTTTTGGCACTTTTTATCCATGTTATGCGAGTTTTTAGATTAAATAAATTATTAAAAATTGAAAAAATAATTAAAAAATGCTATTTTTAATAAAAAAATTAATTATTTTTATAATATTTTTAATAATTTTTTATTTTAATTATTTTTTTTATAAAATTAATTAAACTAATTTCATGAAACATTTTTTTAAAGATTTGCTTTTATATATCAGTGCATTTGTCCCGATGTATTTCTTGGTGTTTGTAAAGTTGATTGTTGAGATAATCAATCAAAACCTAACTTTTAATGTTCTTAACACCATCAATTTTGTGACGCTTCTTCTCTTGATTGGGCTGGGAATCTTTGGTTTGGTTTGGAATGTAAATTTTGTAACTGAAAAATCTATCAAGGTGGAGATAGTGTCAAAAAAGAACATCACAGACCAACATTTTTTGGGATATTTTTCTTTGTTTGTCTTTTTTGCAATCCCACTTGATTTATCTTTAGTGAGTGCGTATTGTGTCTATGTTTTGGTGTTGATTATGATTGGTATTGTTTACATAAACAATTCTTTGTTCTATATAAATCCTCTTCTCAACATTCTTGGTTTCAATTTCTATGACATCCGCTATAAAGAATATGGGAGTGATGAGATAAAAAGTTCCAAAATTTTCTATCGTGGTGATTTGTTGATTGAGAACAAAACTTATTGGGTGAATTTGAAGAATCGGCACTTTTGTTTTGTTGACAAAAAACATAAAGATGAAAATTGATTGAAAAAAACACATATTTTTCATAAAAAATTTAAAAAATGTTGCATTTTTCAGTTTTTTCTTAAATTTTTACTGAATTTGCTTTTGTTTAAGTATTGACAAAACCTCCTTCATGAGTTATCATACAAAAAGTTTAAGGAGTGTTATATGGAAAGCAATAGAACATACATAAAAATGATGGAAGAACAATTTTTTAATTTGCTTGAAACAGAGGCTGATGAATTGGTGAACGATATCAACAAAAGTAAAAGGTTTCTTTCTTTTATAAGTGATCGTCATTTTTCTACAACATCAAGATATTTGAGTTTCAATTTCAAAAAAGCAGAAAAGAAAATTTCAAATCAGCTAAAAACTTATGCAGACATAATTGAAAGGCTCCAAAAATTAGAAGGAATGCCATTAAGTGAAGAAGCACAACATCGTGTTTATAATTTGGCTGCAAAACTTGTTGGACCAGCGCTTAAACTTGGATATTGTGAAAAAGCATGTGATTTGTTGAAGATAATCAAAAATCCAAACATCAACAGAATGTTTAGTGGTGCAAATGTTTCTTCTGCCATTTTGAAGGTCATTGAGAACTATGGCAAGAGAACAATTCTTGAAGAAAATCCGAAATTCAAAGAAAGGGTTGATTCTGTCATTGTTGATGTTGTAGCGGGCGAATATGGAGAAGACACAAAGCAAATGTTAACAGTGGAGAAAATGGAAAAGGCATATTCTGATGCTGAAGTTGTCAAAGGTGATATGGTTTTCCATATGGATGGGACTCACGAATGGGCTGACGAAGCAAAGAAGAAGACAAAATAAATAAAAGACTGAAAAAGTCTTTTTATTAATAAATAATATTATATATAAATAATAAACATATTTATATAATTTGTGTTAGCTTCAATTTTTATAATATAAACAAATAGTGCAGATTCTAGTTAATTTTTGTATAACTTGTTGACAAGTCCCCCCCCCATGATAAAATCAAAGATAGGAGGGGACTATGAACGAAGAATTAGAGAAAAAAGTGGACATTGAACTGTATGAGAAGAAAATGATGAAAGAAAATAAAGATGATTCTTGCTTGGGTGACAAATTTTGGATTGGGGTTCTTTGTGCTTTCATTTTTGGGTTGTTTGGTGTGGTGGTAGGCTTTACATATTTAGATTTGGCTAGGAAGACATTTTTCTATGGTTTTAGAAAAGGACTTGTTGCAAATTTTGTTTTGACAATATTATTGTTGATTGGGTTATTAATTTGGTCTCAATCAGTTGTTGTAAATCCATAAATTTAAGGTGGTCTTGGGACCACTTTTTTTTATTTTTTCAAAAAAAATTATCTTTTTTAAAAATTTTTTTAGAAATTTTTGGTTATTTTTCGACCTTTTTTGCGAACACACGGCAGGACGCCCAGCCTTTTAAAAAATTCCTAAAAAAAAGTTGAAAATTTTTAAAATTTTTTTGAAAAAAGTGTTGACAAAGATTTTCCCATTGTGTTAGAATACGCATGTTGACACCGCAAGAGAGGTTGATGAATGAGTCAACTGTCAACAAAAGTTCTTTGACAACTACATATTTAGAAGATAAAGTCAAATATTATTACGAGTTTAAACTTTTTAAATTTAATTAGTTTTTAATGTAATACGATATTTGCATACTCAAATTTTAAGTCGAGTAAAAGTTGCTATTATATAATAGGTAGCAACAAAGCGAAAATGCTAAGAAATCCAAATCAATATGATTAAGCTACAAAGAGCATATAGGGGATGCCTTGGCACTAGGCGCCGATG